>FWPU01004427.1_pt1 | contig 32790 bp, 23 predicted proteins | sample 2228361 | NCBI WGS metagenome assembly FWPU01 (sample SAMEA103939777, study PRJEB20133) | metagenome
AATTCCCCTCGCCCTGTGGGAGAGGAGCAAGGGGTGAGGGATACGCGGGTCGAGTAGGCGGGCGTTCTTCCCGCCGTACCGAGACCCAATCGCGGGGTTTAGACAGGCTCAACCCGCGTGTTCATGTCATCCCACAGTGAAGCCCTCCCCTTTATAACTCACGCTTTTTCCCTCAGCGGAGGGATCAGCGATGGTAGGATAATTTCGTGATTCAACAGGCAATCCACCTGTTTTTATCTTTTCCGAAAAAGCAATCCGTATTCGCCACATGCCCGCAAAACAAGATGATTATCGCACCACCAGCGGTAGGAAGATCTTAAGGACATCAACGAAAAACTCATAGGCGCCCATGTCTATGATGGGCGGCGTACCGATGCCGGTGTCGGGAACGGTCGGAACGTCCACAAAGCGCGGCAGGCCGGCGCGGTCGGTTGGCAACGGCATCACCGAGTTTACTCCTGCGTCTATGACGGGGGACGTAGATTGCAGGTCCAGGTTGTCGTCGGCTGTTCCGATGACGTTGTCGGGACCGTCGGGATCACGAAAGAGCGGATCGACATCCACGTTGCCGCCGCCGTCCGTGCCGCAAGCCGTGTTCCAGCCGCTCCCCGACCCGCCGCAGCCCTGAACGTCGCTGGAGGCGATGTTCGTCGCGCCGCCGCCCTGGCTGATAAGTTGGGCGCCGCTGGGCGCGCTGTTCCCCCACAGGATGGCGTTGAATAGGCTAACGGTGCTGTTCCAGTTATACATCCCCCCGCCTGCGTTGAGGGCGGTGTTGCCGCTGAAGGTGGCGTTGACCAGGACGGGGTTGCTGCTATCGTTGAATATCCCACCGCCGTAGTCAGCGCGGTTGCCGCTGAAGACGGCGTTGTTCAGCTCCGGAAATGCGCCATCGCGGTTGACCACGCCGCCGCCAGTGTTGACTGCCGTGTTGCCGACAAAGGTGACCCCGTTCAGCACCGGGCCTGTTCCCCGGTTGACCATGCCGCCGCCGTCGTCAGAGGCCGCGTTGGCGCTGAAGATGACGTTTGCCAGGACGGGGAGGCTGCCGTTGCGGGTGTACATGCCCGCGCCGTCGCCGGCGCGATTGTTGCTGAACATGAGGTCGCTCAGCGTCGGCGCGCCGCCGTCGGCGAGCATGCCGCCGCCCAGGCCGCTGGCCGTGTTGTCCGTGAACCAGCCACCGCGCAGCGAGGGACTGCTGGCGACGCTGCCCATCCCCCCGCCCTCGCTAGCCGAGTTGCCCTGGAAGGTGATGTTGGTCAGGATGAATGAGGAACCGGCGTTGTTGCTGTACAGGCCGCCGCCGATGTCCGTCGCCATGTTGCCGCTGAAGAAGAGATTGGCGAGGGTCGGCCTGGCAGAAAGGGCGACCAATCCACCACCTTGCTGAGCCGGGTAGGCGGAGCCGTTCGCCTGACCGGCGGTGATGAAGAAGCCATCCAGCACGCCTGTGTCGTTTGTACCTTCAGCTTCTACTACATGATAGCTGTTGGCGCCCTGGATGTGGGCGCTGGTCTCGGCGATGAAGTTGCCATCGCTGTTGGTGTCGTTCTGGTCAATATCGCCGCTGAGGATTGTGCGATAAACCACCCAACTGCGTGGATCGCGGACGGTCTCATTGCCGACGAAGCCGCCGTAAAGGGCGATGCCGTTGCGCATATCGAACGAGTGGGCGCGGTTGTTGTCCGTTTGCCTGACCCCCTCGTCCGGATAATAGACGCCTTCTGCCACCCAGATCTCGGTGCCGGCGCCGGCTGCAAGCAGGGCATCCTGCAGGCTGTTCAGCGCATCGGCCCAGCTCAGGCCGGTATTTTGCCCGGCTGCTGTATCGTCCACGTAGAGCCGGGATGGCGGTACATACTCCACCGCGCCCATGTCGCAGTTGGCGAGCTGGGGCCGGCTCACCCCGCGTTGGTCGCTGGCCGGACAGACGCTGTTGTCGCCGACGTCCACAGCGGCGGAGACGGGCAACAGGGCATGCGTCAGCGTGGCGCCGCCGTTGTTCGCCAGCGGCCCCAGCCTGGGATCGGCGTCGATGTTGCCACCGCCGTCCGTACCGCAATCCGTGTTCCATCCGCTCCCCGACCCGCCGCAGCCCCGGATGTCGCTATTGGTGATGGTGGCGGTGTTGCTGGCGGTGTTGAAGATCTGGCCGCCGGCCGCCGCAAGGTTGCCCCACAGGATGACGTTAATCAGCTCCGGATTGGCGCCGCTGTTGTTGTAGAGGCCGCCGCCGTTGTTGGTCGCCGTGTTGCCATAAAAGGTAACGTTGGTCAGCCGCGTGTGCGTGCCGACGTTGACCATCCCGCCGCCGGTTTCGGTGGCGCTGTTGCCGCTGAAGGTGACGTTGACCAGCGTCGGCAGGCTGCTGTTGCGGTTGTACATGCCGCCGCCGTTGGTCGCACGATTGCTGCTGAAGGTCACGGCGGTCAACTGCGGAAAGCTGCCATCGTTGAGCATGCCGGCGCCCTGGTTGGCGGTGTTGTCGGCAAAGGTGACATCGCGCAGCGTGGGGCTGCCGGTGGCGGTGTACATCCCCCCGCCGCGGAAGACGGCCGCGTTGCTGCGAAAGGTAACGCCGATGAGGGTCGGGCTGCTGTCGTTCTGGTTGGCCATGCCGCCGCCGTAGCTAGTGGAGTCGGTCACCTGATTTTCAATGAAAGAGACGTTCGTTAGGCTCGGGCTGCTGTTGTAATTGTACATGCCGCCGCCGTAGGCAGCAGCGGTGTTGCCCCGCAAGGTGACACCCGACAGCGTGGGCTGGCTTCCGTTGACGTTGTACATACCGCCGCCCTTGTCGGACGCCGAGTTCTCAGCAAACGTCACGTTGGTGAGCGACGGGCTGCTTACCAAGTTGCCCATGCCGCCGCCCCACTGCGCTGAATTGCCGGTAAAGATGACATCCGTCAGCGTGGCGTTGGGCACCCCCTGGTTGTACATCCCGCCGCCGATGTTGGCAGCCGTATTGTTGCGGAAGGTGGCGGTCGTCAGCGTGAAACGGCTATCGGCAGCGTTGAACATGCCTCCTCCGCTGCCAGTAGCAGCCGAATTACCATCGAAGGTCATGTTCGTCAGCGTCAGGTTGCCGGAATCGTGATACAGCCCGCCGCCTGACGCCGCTGAGTTGCGCTGGAAGGTGACATTGCTCAGCGTGGAACTGCCGATCTGGTTCCACATTCCCCCGCCAGAGAATGCTGCCATGTTGGCGTTTAAGATGAGATTGGCGAGAGCGGGGCTGCCAACAACGTTGAAGATGCCGCCGCCTCTTCCGTCATCGCCGCTGCCATTCGCCTGTCCGGCTGTGATGGTGAAGCCGTCGAGCACTGCTGTGGCGTTTGCCCCACTGCCGACCACGACGTGGTAACTGTTTGCCCCGACGATGTCGGCGACGTTTTCGATCACGCCGTCGCCGTTGCCATCGAGGTCGTTGTTGTCAATGTCGCCGCTGAGGATGGTGCGGTTGGTCTGCCAGTTGCGCTGCTCAAGGCTGGTCTCGTTGCCTGTGAAGCCGCCGTAGACCGCAACGCCGCTCTTGAGCGCGAAGCTGGCCGCGCGGTCGGCGGGGTTGGTCGTCGGCTTGTGTACGCCCGCCTTGACCCAGACCTGATCCCCGCTGGCGGCGCCGCTCAGCGCAGTTTGCAGGGTGCAGGCGTTAGCCCACGAGGAACAATTGCCGCTGCCCTGAGCAATTGGCGCAGCGTGGCGCACGCCAGCCGCGCTGACACGGAAAAGCATCTGCGGTAATCCACTCAGCAACAGAGCGATAAAAAGGTAAAGCGGAACAAAGCGGGCGATACGGTAAATGATCCAGCTCATGATACCTACTCCTGATGGGTTAGCAAGACATTACGCCGTCCTAGAAGACAAGATCTTTATGGATTTCGCACCACCAGCGGCAGGAAGATACGGTAATTGGGCAGGCTAGTGGATGAACGCAAAACATACACTCCCCTGCCAGCGGTTCCTGCATAGACTGTCTCCGGCGACTGTGGGTCAATGGATAGTGTAGAAACGGAACCCTCAGTGCCTCCCGGCAAACCGTTGTTCAGGGCGCTCCAGCTCGTACCGCCGTCCGTGCTGCGATAGACGCCCCCACTTGTGGATACGTATAGCGTGGTTGGCGCTAGTGGGTCAATGCTGATATTGCCTACCAAGATACCAAGGCCTGGACTACTGGGCAGGCCGGTGTTGGTCTGGTACCAGTTCTCACCGTCGTCGGTACTCTTCATAACTCCATTCGTTGTAAGCGCGGCGTACAGCGTAGTGGGTGTTTGCGGGTCAATCGCCAATGCATTAATTGCGCAAGCGCACAACGAGAGGCCTCTATTCAGCGGGTTCCAACTTGCCGCACCATCTGTGCTCCTGTAGACCCTGCCGAACGAGCCCGCGTAGGTGGCAGCATAGATCGTGTCCGGCGCAGTTGGATCGATCGCCAGCACTGTGGTGTATTCGCCGGACGTGAGTCCTGAGCTTGCCTCGCTCCAGCTTGCCCCGCCGTTGGTGGTCTTAAAGACCTTTGCCGTCGTCCCGCCCACGTTCGCACCGGCATAGACGATATCGGCATTCTGCGGATGAACGGCCAGCGCCCAGACGCGCACGCCGCCCGGCAAGCCGGTGTTGACCGCGTTCCACAGGGTTCCACCGTCGGTGCTCTTCCACACGCCGCCGCTATCTCTGCTCACGTACAGGGTCGCTGGCGTCGAGGGGGCGACCACCAGATCTGTGGTGGTGGTATAAAGGTTATTGAGTCCAGCGGTGACGGGGCTCCAGTTTGCGCCGGCGTCGTCGCTCTTGAAGATGCCACCCCCTGCTGCGGCTGCATAGAGCGTGGTTGGCGTCTGTGGGTCAACTGCCAGCGTGCTGATACCCAGCGTGTTCATCCCTTCGCTGCTGACGCTCCAGGAGCTGCCGCTGTTTGCGCTCTTGTACACACCGAGGTGGGTGCCGGCGTACAGGGTTGCCGATGCCTGAGGGTTGATTGCCAGGCTGCGGACGAAACTATTGGGCAGACTGGTATTGGCAGGGCTCCAGGTCACGCCAGCATCGGTGCTTTTCAAGATGCCGCTGGACCGCGCTCCAGCGTATACGGTTGTCGGCGTTTGCGGATCGAGCGCCAGCGCGTAGAACGTATCGATGGTCGCTGTGTAGACTGTGCTCCAGTTTAGGCCTCCATCACTGCTCTTGTAGATGCGACCGTTGTCGGTGGCGGCGTACACCGTCTGAGGCGTCTGCGGATCAATCACGATGGCGTTGATGACGCGTTGTCCGACCGGGATTCCGGTGTTGACCGCGCTCCAGCTTGTCCCTCCATTGGTGGTCTTATAGACCCCATCATGCGTGCCGGCATACAAGGTGTCGGGCGCGTTGAGCTGCATCGCCAGCGCATGGACGAAGCGGCCGGTGCCGCTGCCGGGCAGTCCGGTACTGGAGTCGTTCCAGGTCGTCCCGCCGTCGGTGCTCTTGTAGACGCCGCCAGCTCCGCCACCAAAGGTAGGGTATCTTCTGAGAGCAGCGTAGATCGTGGTCGGCGTCTGGGGATGGATCACCAGCGCGTTGACGTCAGCGAATGACAGCGTCACACCACTCCATGTTGCGCCCCCGTCCGTGCTTTTGAATACCCGACCGCCGCCTGTGCCAGCGTATACAGTAGTGGGTGTCTGGGGGTCAATTGCCAGCGCGCTCGCCTCAACGTTACCACTAGTGATCTTCACGCCGCTCCAGGTGGCACCGCCATTGGTGCTCTTGTAGACCATGTGATTGTCCGAGGCGGCATACAGCGTGGTCGGCGTGGTGGGATGAACGGCCAGAGCATAGATGATGCCGCCATCCGGTCCGGTCCACTGCCAGGTCGGGCTGTTCGCCGTAACCTGCGTCGGTTTGCCCGAGTAGTAAAGGAATAGCAACCAAACCAACAATAGCTGCCACCGCTTAGTTATGGATTCCATCTCACACCTCCACGGCATGTTTCATTGGGGATCGCCGTGGTCTTTGCGATACGAGTGTGGAATGCGAGAGCGCTACGGAAAACTCCCCCCTATGTGGCTGGTGTTACGGCAATAGCCAGTGAAACAGTTTAGATTGTTATAAAGTTTTGGTTGTTTTCGGTGTTTTCTTATCTTATTTATCCGCTTTTTATCACTTATCAATAAATCTGTCAAGGGGCGATTTATACCCAAAAGCCTAGCCATCGCAGCTAACAAAGTAGCCTTTCAAGGCAAGGTTGGATTGGGGGGTTCAGGGAAGCGGAGAGAAAATATCGTTCTGCCCTGAGCGTACAGAAAGGTGCGGGTCGAGTAGTTGGGCGCTCTTCCCGCCGTACCGAGACCTAGTCGTTGCAGGATTCAATACACTCCACTACGTTCCGCTACTCAACCCGCACCACAGCCTTTATCCCTCAAAATAAGCTTGCAGACGCTGATAGAGCGCCTCAGGAAGTCTGTTCCCCTTTTGGGGAATCGTCCGCTTGAGCTGGGCAGCCTTGACCACTGGAATCGGCGTCTCGTCCAATTCCAAAACACAGCGGGGATGCGTGAACACCACCACTGCGTTCACTGGGATCTCCTCACCCCCCTCGATCTTTTCTCTTAATTCCCGCTGTAGGTACTCCTTTGCCGAAAAAGCGGCCTTGATCGGGTCGCCCAAATGTTCCTCGACAATGTAGCGAATCGCCCGCCCCAAGCGCATATACTCGTGCCAACGCCCGTTTTTATATTGAAAGCGTCCTTCTAAATTGACCGTTTCCAACACAGTCACGCCAAAAGGGGTTAGCAAGAGATGATCGGCGGCTTTGTGGGCGTAATGGAACAGACGATAGCTATTGCTCAGACTCTTCAACTCGTTATCCAAAACCGCCTCTGGACGCGGTTTTCGCACCCAACGATTGGCATAGTACACCCCCAGCATAGCAACGAACAATCCCAGCACCAGCAAGACCGAAGCCATCAGTTCGACGCCACGCACGAAATAAGGCAGAATCGTAGAAGCCAACAGCATGAGCAATCCCCCTACACTGGCGGCATTGGCAAAGCGCGCCCGCCGCCGCACTTTTTCACCATCGATCACGATTTTCATGGAATCTGATACATGCGGCGGTAGATTGGTACTAGGGCATCATACAGTTGGCGATATTCGTGATAGAGATCCGTATAGCGGGACTGCAAGGCACGGTTTGGCTCGACAATCCTGCCAATGCCGATCAAATCATCCAGGTCATCTACGCTTTGATAGATACCCATACCGACTGCGACCACCAGCGCGGCGGCCATTGCCCCTGCTTCCAAGGGATGCTCGACAATGTGCAAAGGATGGCCGCTGACATCACTGATAATCTGCGGCCAGATTTCGCTGCGGCAACCACCGCCAATGGCGTTAATGACATCGAACTCAAAACCCAAGCGGTTCAAGGCTTCGCAGATCCAGCGGATATGATAGGCAACCCCTTCCATCACTGCGCGAGTGAAATGGGCACGTTGATGTCCCATCTGCACACCGATAAAGCCCCCTCTGGCATAGTGGTCTAACACCGGCGCCCGCTCGCCGGAGAGCCATGGAAGGAAGATCAACTTATCCGAACCGGGCGGCACCTCGGCGGCTAACTTGCTCAGCAGGTTATACGTCGACTCTCCTTCGGCTCGGGCTTGTTCCGACTCGGCTTGGAAGAAGACATCTCGAAACCACATCAATGCCCCCCCGCCGGTCTCCATCTCGCCGGCGATGACCCATTTTTCGGGGTGATAGTGGCTCAACCCCCAGAAGGGCTTTTCAGGATCGTTACGGAATTGGTCTGCCGAGATGCCCACCCACGTAGCCGTGCCGATGCAAAGATGAGCTTTCCCGACACGGTTAGCACCGGCTCCCGATTGGGCAGCCGAGACATCCCCACCAGCGTTGACCACCGGCGTGCCCGGCAGCAAGCCGGTCAGACGGGCGGCTTCCTCGGTCACTTCGCCGATCACTTCGGTGCAAGGCAAGGCGAGGGGCAACTTCTCCAACGGAATACCCAGCAATTCACAGGCTTCTTTTGACCATGTGCGGCGGTGTGGATCGAAGAGAAAGTAGCAAGAAGCCCCTACCCAATCGGTGACCACCTTGCCGGTCAGTTTGAAGAGGATATACTCTTTACAATCGAACAAGTAAGCCGTGCGTTCCCAGATATCGGGGCGTTCTTCCTTAAGCCATAAAATTTTGGGTGGCACATCTTTGGCAGTCGGAATATTGCCCGTAAATTGGAACAGTTTTTGAGGCGTATCTCCTTCCATCAAACGGTCGGCTTGGGGAACACTGCGCAAATCTAACCAACTCAACATCGGTGTCAGCGGACGGCATTGCGCATCAACGGGTAAGGTGTTGAACATCTGAGCTGAAATCCCCACCCCCAAGATTTCAGCAGGATCGACACCCGATTCCTGAAGCACCTTGCGGGTCGTAGCAGCCACCGTTTGCCATAGTTCTTCAGGATCCTGTTCTACCCAATCCGGCTTGGGATAGTACAACCCATAATCTTGGTAGGCAGAATGGACGACCACGCCGCGCAGATCGGTTAGGACGGCTTTATCACCGCCGGTGCCGGTGTCATGTGCCAAAATATATTTTTTTTCGCTCATCTGCCTCACCTATGCATGAGTTCTTCGACGTCTTTGTACCATTTGATGCGCTCTCCCACTGCGCCGCGCAGTCTCCACTTGCGGGTTTTGGGTTCGTTCTCGATCATTTCCTGCAAGGTGTGAATGCGCTGACGCACAATCTGGCGGTCCTCATCCGTGAGGCGCTGATAGTGGTCTAACTCTTGATCGACCAACTGCAGATTCGCGGTCACCGTGCGCCAAAATCCCCAATCGTTGGCCAGGATTTTGGCAATCAAAGCCCCGTTAATGGTCTCCTGGTCGTGATCCCCGACCTCATGTTCGCGAAGAAGCATGATCGTGTCGATCAAATCTTTCTCGTTGATCTGCACAATCTGCATTTTCTCCAAGAGCAGCTCGGCTAGCGGTAAGGTTAGGGTTTCTTGCTCCAAGCGCCCGGTGAAGTCAATGATATGGCAAAAATCCAATTTGTTAAAGAAGATATCGATATGGCGCCCATACACCGGATCGTGGAAGAGCAAGCGCGACTCGCTGAAGAGCTGAGTAACCGCTTTATCCTCTTCATATCCCAGTTCTGCCATCAAGCGGCTGATGTCTCTAAAGAAGCGCGGATAGGAAGCAAAATCGATATCGGTAAACTTCCGTCCCAGCTCATCTTGGATATAACCGTATGTTGGGCAATGGGTGCGAAACGCCAGTGCGCCAATCAGACGCAGGATCATGTGCTGATTTTCCGGTTCAGCCAGCGCGTCCAGAATGCGGGTGCGTTCAGTGTAAAAATCTTCTTGAATCTCTCCGTATTTGCCCATAGCAATTCCTATCTACCCGGAAATCAGCAGGTGACCTTTCACCTTTCCGTCTTCCAGATTGATGATCGCAGCTTTCATAATCCCTTCGGCATACTCACTGCCGGCATTGATACACAGGGTACGTCCGATACGGGTATGCCCAGGCGACTCGTGGATGTGACCATGTAACGTGAGCAGCGGCTGTACTTTTTCGATGAAATTACGCACGGCAGTCGAACCGGCCGATTTCATAACCACCTGTCCGCCTTGAGTGATGATTTTCAAATCTTTATCCAGCTCTGGGCAAGAATCCAAACCCGAATCATACGGCGGCACATGCAAAACACAGATAGCTCGCTCGGGGTTCTGCACCATTTCTGCTAGTTGATCGAGTTTCTTTTGGAGCTCGTCCTCTTCGAGGTCTCTGGCGCATGCCCAAGGGGTCATATTAGCATTGGAATTGCCATACAACTCGTAGCCGCCAAAAATTTCGAAACGGCGCATATCTGGATTATGGATATGTTCGAAGCCTTCGATTTCAGCATCGATCGAAGCCAGATCGTCATTGCCGGGCATGAAATAAAGGTGTTTATTCAGCGGAGCCAGTTTTTCTTCGGCTAGAACCATCCATTCGCGCACCCGCTTACACATTTCAGCTTCAAAGCGGGCATCCAGTTTTTGGCGATCCTTTTCCAATTCATCGGCTTCATCTTTTTCAAGCACGATGGGATAGAAACCGACATTGCTGATCATGCGCTTGACCTTCTCTAGCTCTTCTGGTGTGCGCGCTTCTTCTTTGCGGCCAAAGAGATAACCCACATATACACCGTTGCCTTCATTGACCAGTGGAATCATCGCTTTACCGGTAATATCCCCACCGACAATCAATACCTGTGCCTGATACTGGTTGGCGGCATTGAGGAATTTTCGGAATACATGTTCAGAACCATGAAAATCCGAGCCATACAAAACACGGGTTATCTTCGAACCACCGAAAATATCACTAAGTTTCATCTTTTACTCCAACACAAGGGCGAAACTTCTTCGCCCGAAATTTTTCACCCTTCCCCCATCCTTATCGGAGAGGGGCTGGGGGTCGCGTTCTCCCCCCTCTCCTTATAGGAGAGGGGCCGGGGGTGGGGTCCTTCCCCTCTCCTTTCGGAGAGACCGGGGATCAGCTTCCCCCCTCTCCTTATAGGAGAGGGGCCGGGGGTGAGGTCCTTCCCCTCTCCTTTCGGAGAGATCGAGGTCATGCCCTTCCCCCCTCTCCTTATAGGAGAGGGACCGGGGGTGAGGTCCTTCCCCTCTCCTGTCAGAGAGAGCAGGGTCAGCTTCCCCCCTCTCCTTATAGGAGAGGGGCTAGGGGATGAGGTCCTCCATACTCAAACCACAACAGAAATCATCTACCTGGCTATCCAATCCAACCTAAACAGGTGGAATGGATTGGAAGGTCCAGTTGATATCGATGCCCTCGTTCTTGAGGCGGTAGGCGCGTGCCACATAGAAGACAATCAAGCCGCTGACAATGAAAGCTGCAAGCGTCCCCAAGGTACCAATCCCAATCCGTCCACCGACAGCCGGGAAGGCAAACGAGGCGATGATCATCCACAGCAAGTAGGCAAGCGTAATGCCGCCCACGATCGTCACCACGGGCACGTTGCCGATCTTGCGACGCACAAAGGCAGAAGCGTTCTCAAACAGATCCGGTTTGAGGTACGGGAAAAGGGTCATCGCTGTAACCGGCACCAGTTGGGTACAAACGGCGAAGAAGACAAAGTTCAACTGAGCGCCCATCACACCACCCAATGCCGAGTCAATTACACCAATTTCAGCAATGATAGTGATGATCGCGATTGCCACAATCGGGCTGTGCAGTTTGGGGTGGATGTAGCAAACCTTCTCAGGGATCAAGCGGTCGAAAGACCAAGCGAAGATAATGCGGCTGCAATAGAAGAAGTAGGTTTGCGCCAGATTGATCAGGGTATAGATCCAGCCCAAGAGGACGATCAACAGCAGCGGGAAACTGGGCCTCAGGATAGCAGCGTAGAAGGTGATCCACGGCATCGTCAAGCCCTCATACCCCACTTGGCTCAAGTAGCTTTCAGCAGCAATCCACTCTAACGGCACCAGCCGTTGCAGGAGCAGGGCACCCACCACGAAGATCGCCCAAGTGACGATCAGTGAGGACCAGCTACCAGCGATCAAGGTGGTTTCAGCTTGCTTGACCTCACCTGCAAAGAAGGTTGGGATATAGTAGCCGTAGAAAATCCAGAAGCCCATGATCAATCCCGCCAAGGTCATCACCGCTACGTTGGGGTTGATTTCCATGCCATATTGCTTGGCTAGCTCGATGCGGCTGGCATAACTGCCGGCGCCCATAAATTTATCCCAAGCTGCGGGGAAGGCATCGGCAGGGGCAGTGCCGAGCTGGAAGTAAATCACTACCCAAGCGAGCAAACCGAGGAAGAAGCCCACCTCCAAAATGCGCAGGATGGTTCGGGTGGGTAGGATCATCGTTACAAAGGTAATGAGGGCGCAGATCGTCCCGATTACAATAATGCCAGTGGCAGACTGCGACCAAGCCGCAAAGTCCAACATCCCTTGATTCTCCAGCACGATACCCATCGTCTGCATCAAGGTTGGCAAAGCGCTACTCGGGATCCAGGCAATCAACGCCCCGGCAACCATTGCGCTGAAGATGACCAATGTCCAGCTTGCTGCGAAAGCAAGCGGCGCGCTCAGGGTGCGGCTGGCTAGAGTATAGTCTGCAGCAGATCGCGGCATCGTGGCGCCGATTGCAGCGTAGGTGTAAGCATGGAAGAGACACAGAATCATCGCCACTGTCAAAACACCGATGATGCTGCTGCCCGGCCAAACACCCGCCACCCACGAGTAGGGGATCAAGCCAGATGAGGACAGGCTGATGCAGTGAACACCAAACACCATGGCGCCGAAAACTCCAATGGTGCGCACCAGCCCAGAGCTTTTGCGGGCATACAGTCGCCGATCGCCGCTGATGGTTGTTTCAGCTTGTGCCATTTTTTGCCTCCTAAGAATTCAAGATAAGGTCTATTTGGAAAGGATACCTGTGCTTCCAAGCACCCTTTCAGAGAGTTCGGGAACATCCTAAGATTCTGATCAATCTTTTTTGCCGTACCAACCTCCTTTCTAGCCTGAGGCCTGCGATGGAACTTTTGAAGGGGAACGATCGATCGGCATAACCTCTGAAGGTGATGCTTCGAGGATAACCTCCATGTGGATGCGCGCAAAATCGCTGCGCAAAAAGTCCTGCGAGTACTCAATCGGTTTGCCGCTAGCCGTGTTATACAGGACTCGCGAGAGCATGAGCAGTGGAAATCCTTCCTCCACCCGAAGCTGTTTGGCAATCACATCGTTCGCTGCCACCGCCTCGACCGTCTGAGAAATTCGTTGCAGGTTAGCCCCATATACACCCACCAGCAAATCGAAAATAGGGGTTTTCTCTAAATCCCATTCTTCCAGATTGGGGCAGCGCGAGCAGGGAAAAAAAGCGCGTTCCAGAATGACCGGAACGCGATTGGCAAAACGCAAAATGACAACCCGATAGAGGGGATGCCCGATCTCTACTTCGAGCTGCTCCGCGAGACGGCGGCTGGCAACCACTTCACTAAACTCGAGCAATTGACTCGCGGTTGCCAAATTGCGATCTTGCAGGGCTTTGAGATTGTTGATCAATTCATGAGATTCATACGTGACCCGTGGCTTAGCCACGTAGGTGCCAGAGCCATGACGGCGCTCCAACAGCCCTTCACTGACCAGCTCGGTCAGGGCTTTGCGCACCGTCATGCGGCTGACACCTAGCTCCTCACTGAACTCGCGCTCAGATTGTAGCTTGCTCTCAGGGGGCAATTTGCCGGACAGGATCAGTTCGGCAATGTGTTCTTGGATTTGAACGTAAAGCGGTTTATTCAGTCCGCTAGTCACTTATACCACTTCCTTTACTTTCGGCATATTTTGTTCCAAAGGGAACAAAGTGGTATATGGTATAGTCGTGCCAAAAATGGCGTAAAAAATGCTAATTTCCGTATATTATACAGGATATTTCGGCAAAAATCAAGCACGAATCGTCAAAATTGTCGTTTTTTTACTTATATCTTGGTCGCTTTTTGGGTTCATCAAGCAAAAAAGCACAAAGTGGTATATGGTATAAAACGGTCTAATCAAGTTCACTATCTGCCTTTGACTGCTTTCCTTTGCATTCGGTTAAAATAAGACTAAGTAGTTCGTAAAGGAGACTGAATGAGCAATAAAAAGAAAGCCAAACTCAAAGAACCCTGGCGTAAAATCCATGGGGCAATCTGGCTGCTTGGGATTGCTATTCTAGCTTGGCAGAACTGGTGGTGGCCAGGCATTTTAGTCCTCATCGCCTTGAGTTCTATCCTGGAAGCCATCTTGATGCAGAAAGTACCCGAGGCTTTTGAGAGCCTCGACGACCAAGAAACTGCCGCCAAGCCAGAAGTTTCACAACCGACAGAGCCTTCTCCTGATCCAGTGCAGTTCCGACGCGATCTGCTACCTACCGAATGCCCCAAATGCGGTGCCCCATTACGCCCTCACGCCGTGCAATGGCAAACCCCAAACGCCGCTCATTGTCCCTACTGTGGTGTCCTCTTGCCCTTAAGACCAGAAACGTCCTGAAGGCTGCCAGCTTCAGGAGCAAAAGAGATTGGCTTTGCCTTAGATAAAAATCAAGCTGTATCAAGATCAAAATAAGGAGCGCGACCAATGAAAATGGAAAACATTCCCTTTGGGGTCACCGATTGGGAAAAAATCGAACCCACCGAACATAAAGGGGAACGCGGTGTCGCCTATTGGCGCACCCAGCAGTTCGATCAGATACGCGTCCGCGTGGTAGAGTATTCACCAGGTTATTTCGCCGATCACTGGTGTTCCAAAGGGCATATCTTGCTCTGTTTAGAAGGAGAACTGCACACCGAGCTAAAGGATGGACGCCAGTTCGTCCTCAAAGCGGGAATGAGTTATCAGGTTGCCGATGACGCCGAGCCGCACCGTTCGCACACCGAGACAGGGGCGAAATTATTTATTGTGGACTAAACACAAATCTAAAAAGGAGTGTCCGAACCAACGTAACAAGCGATTCGCTCTCCTAAAAAGATATCCTGAATGTGAAGCAGATGGTCTTCGGTAGGGCTCTTTTGCTCTTCGTAAAGGTATTCTTTACCCAACTGCGTCCACTTCGAAGCGCCTAAGCGGTGGAAGGGCAGGATATTGATCTCAAATAAGCCCAGTTTTTTCATAAAAGCAACCAAGGAAAAGATATTTTCGTCAGTGTCGTTGTAGCCCTCGATGAGCGGCATCCGTAGGACAAGTCGACCGGCAAACTTACTACCCGCTAAAGCCTCAATATTATGCAAGATCAGTTCGTTTTTGACCCCTGTCTTGGCGCGATGCTGTTCCGAATCCATATGCTTCACATCAATGAAGGCAAAATTCACATCTTTCATGATATCGAGGAAGAGCTCGGTTTGGGCATAGGCGGTGGTTTCTAAGGCAACGTGAATCTTTTCTGCGCGGCAGGCATCTAGCATCGCCCGCAGAAACTTGGGCTGAAAGAGCGGCTCCCCCCCCGAAAAGCTGACCCCGCCGTTTCCTCCCCAGTAATGCCGATTGCGCTGTAATACATGCAGAATCTCATCAACCGATTTCCACTCACCGCAGAGGCGTAAGCCCTCAAAGTAGCACACCTCCAAGCAGTGTCGCTCCTCGCATTGATGGCAGGCTTGGCGGTCGATGATCAATTGCACATTTCCATCCAGATGGGCAAGAGGATTTTCTTGAATGGCTTGAACCGGACAGGCTTCCAGACAGCGGTTGCAATGATTTGAGAGGTGGACACATTTTGTGTTGCGAAACATGATCTCAGGGTAAGGATACATTCCCTCAGGATTAGAGCACCATTCACAGCGTAATGGACATCCCTTCATGAAAATTAGTGTCCGTACTCCAGGCCCGTCATGGACCGAATATCCCTGAATGTCGAAGATCAAACCGCGTAATTCCTTTTCCATTCAAACCACCTCCAAGCAAGGTAGAGGAGGTAGCTATCAAACCACCTCCTCAACGTAACCTAAGCCTTGACCTCAGCCGATATGGATTTAGCCGCTTGTTGCGCTTCTGCCGAAAGTGGCAGGAAGCTGGCAGCAACCGTTGATACCACAAAGGCGCTGAGGGCAAACCAAATGGATGGGACATAACTGCCGCCAGCACCGAGCGCCGAACCCACATAGGTGCCCAAAGCAGGACCAATCCCCATCACGATCAAGGTCGCCAATCCCCAAATTTTTCCGAGAGACTTGCGCCCATAGATCGAACCGGCATAACCAGCGCACCCACCCGGTTCGATTGCCCAGTAGATCGCAAACAGGACGCAGGCAACAATCCCGATGGCAAACGAACCACTTCCACTCGCCAGCAAGACGAGGCAGGCGATTGCACCTACGGCAGGCGCAAAGATCAGCATGGTTTTGCGCGCTTTGGGTTCGTGTCCGAATTTCGCCACTAAGGCATCGGCGATTCGCCCAAAGATTGGCATGGTAAAAATGCCCGAAATACCAATAAAGATATATAGGTTGGTGGCAGTTGCCAAATCCATCCCTGCATCAACCGTCCAGTAACGAACCACCTGTGTCCAGATTAAGAATTCACCAACCATGGCGGTCAGGAAGGCAATCACCGTTCCCCAGATGGGAAAAGTCTTGAATGCCTCACCAGGTGTCCACATACGATCTTCCTTCACCGGTGTATTTGCACCAGCAGGAGGCAAGCCGAAAGGTTTGAGATTATAGGCTTCGGGAGATTTCTTGGCAAGCAAGGCAGCCAACATCAAGGCGACAAACACAATCACTGCCAACACGCGCATGGCAGCCCGCCAGCTATCGGCGCCTGCTTCGGGGCTCGTCAGGATAGGCTTGACCACCAAGCTCAAGACTACCTGCGCCATGGGTGCTCCGGCAAAGGCGATCCCCCACCAAGTGGCATAGGCTTTGCCAACATACCACTTGCGCACCGATACGGTTGAAGAGACCCATAGCATTCCCGTGCCAACTCCGGCAAACAAACCGTAGACCAACAGATACAAACCCGGCTGCTCGTTGGGCACCAGGCTGGTCAGATAAAAACCTAAGCCGCTAAAAATCGCTCCTAGGAAATAAGCCGGACGGGTTCCCCACTTATCAATAATCATGCCACTCAAGAAAGCTGTAATGGCATATACCGACATCATAATCGAATAACCCGTGGAAGGCAGGGTCTTCGGCCAACCCGTCCCTTGGATCATCACCGGGTTAAGGATAGAAAAACTCGAACGAAATCCAAACAAGCAGAAGACCGCTAGCCACGAGGCAGCGACCACCATTATTCCCAAGCGTTTTGCATTCTTTTCGTCCATGGTTCTACTCCCTGAAATTGAGAAGATCATGGGGGGGCTATTCGCCCCCCTGAGCAGTGTCTATGCAAAAGCAAACCATTCGCAGGTAACCGCGATCATCTCTGGATACGCCCAAGGATCGCCCTTCTCAGCTTTGCAGACGCCCATGCCGTCACCTGTCGCAACGTAATTGGCGCAGAATTTGCATTTGGGCAGTCGTTCATAGCATTCGCAGGTATCCGTGTCGATGAGGGTCAGTTCGTTAGTGCGGCGGCATAGACCTTTGGCAACATCGAGCGGACAGAAATTCAGACAGTCGTTGTGGTGTAAAACTTTTACGTCCATTTTGTTCTCCTTATCGGTTCTTCGACCCAGAAATCAAATTTCCTCGTACTCGGTGCGGGCAATGACCTCGTCCTGAATGGGTTTACCCAACTCTACCCAGTATTGCGTGAAGCCGGCTACACGGACAAGCAGCTCACGGTAATTTTCCGGGTGCGCTTGGGCGTCCTTCAGGACTTTGGAGTCGACCACATTGTACTGGATGTGGAAGGCGCCACGGCGCATGTAGGCTCGCGTCAGCTCCAACAACTTGCGTGTTCCCTCCGGCCCCTTTACTGCGCTGGGGTGAATCTTCAAGTTCAATTGGCTGTTTTGAGACTTGGAGTGATCCCAACACGTCGCTGAGTTGAACAAAGCGAACGGTCCATTGCGATCGGTGCCCGGATAAGCGGACATGGAAGCATCGGCATACGTTGTGCCGGCCAGGCGTCCATCCGGCGTGGCAAGGGTTACTGAACCTTGTACACCATGCGTGGAAACGGAGATCTGGCAGGCATACATCTTGCGGCCATACAGCGACTCGTAGTTGCGCGTCATGGCGCAGAACCAGTCCTCATATAAGCGCAGGATCGAGTCGGCATAGGGGTCATCATTGCCGTATTTGGGTGCCATCAGACAGTCGTGGTGAATCTCATCGTAGGCTTCACCACCCTCACGCTTGACCTGCGAGAGCAAAGAGAATGATCCAATCTCTTTAGCGGTCTTGAAGCCAAAGTTGTTCAGGATGGCATCTTTCATCTGCTCGAGGGTGTACTTCTTGTCCTCATAGACCAATTTCTTCAGGGCTACCAGCGAGTTGACCATTGTGATCGTGCCGCAGGATTCGATATTGAAGGTAGCATTGTAGCGATAACCAAGTTGGCCGATGTGCAACCCTTTATCCAGGCAATCCGGCTTGAGGAAAGAGTTGACCACCGACATGTTGTTCTTGCGCCAGATGTCGTGCTGGATATTGTTGGTGGTCACCAAACAATCCACCGTCATTTCGTAGTATTCCTTGAACGTTTCCCAAAGCTCTTCAAAGGTCTCCAGCTTGCGATTATGAGGCGGGTAGATTTGTTCGCCGGTGCGGTAGTCCTTACCGTTGAAGAGTACACACTCGAGGACTTTGGGGTTGGCAATAAAGTGAACGCCAACCGATGTGGGCTGTCCAGCCCCGCCTGGGATCCAGTATTCTTTTCCGTTCAAGACCAGCGGTTTCCAAGTGCAGGGAGATGTTTCGAGACAGCCGCCAATGGCAATGGAACGGGCATCGCTGATATCCATCCCCTCGGCTGCATATTGATCCAACAGGAATTGGATACCCGTCTGATTGTTCATGAATGCCGGATAGCCGGTGCCGGTCTTGACGGTCTCGGCACATTTGAGCAGGAAATCTTCGGGCAACTTTTCATCATAGAGGCAGGAAAGAGTCGGCTGAGTAGATTGCAAGCGTTGACCGGCTTCCAAGATTAATTTCTCTAATTCATTGCCTTCGGGATCGCCGAATTTGTTTAAGCCACCCATGGAGAGGTTATTGAAGGTATTGGAGGACAAAACGCCACCCACGACACCGGTAGAAGCAAATGCATCGATGCAGGTGAACTTGACGCGGTGCAATTGAAGCAGCTCGAGAACCTCGTCTTTGGTTGTTCGTCCTGCAGCGAGGTCTTGCTCAAACCACGGGTAGAGGATTTGTCCAACCCGGCCGGGGGACATGCCCGAAATGGCATCTTCGTTCAAAACGGCAAAGTGCAGCAAGCAGGTCATCTGCAATGCCTCTTTGAAGGTGCGCGGCTGATAATGGGCAATCCATTCCAACATCTCCGCAATTTCACCGTATTCGCGCTTTTGAGTGGCATCGGTGGTAATCTTTTCCAAGCGGCGGGCTTCCTTGGCATAGTTGAGGATCCAATTTTGCAACCCCTCGATGACGGTGATCACAGCTTCGTAATAGTACAGCCGATCCATGCCCACCAAACCATCTCCATCCGCTCGGCCGGCGACTTTGTCTTTGCGCTCTTTGCACATTTCGATCAAGCCATCGAAGCCAAAAGCCAGCGGATAATAGTAGTTGATCACCTCGCGTCCCTGTGGCAGGGTAAAGCCGGAGTCGAACATGCAGATGACCGAGCGCATGATCTTCTCTTTCATGTTATACTCGGGCACCATCTTTTCATATTTATGTCCTAACTCTTCGACTGATTTATCCTTCCATTCGTATGCCAGCTTGACCAAAGCAGGGACTTCTTCCGAGCGAATACCAAACTTACCGGCGATCGAAACGACATTGCCAAAATCTTGGGTGACATTCCCACCACCCGCGCCGAACTTCGCTTCTTCGCCGGCGGAAGCACTACCGCGCGCAAGGGCTGCCTTGTAGAGTTCATCGCTCTTTGCCATGAAAAACGTATTTGATAGCCAAGGCATCGGGAATGAACCGCGATAGTAAAAAGTCTTGCCCATGACCAGCTTTTCACCGGGCCAGATGACCGGGGTCAAGTGACTGAAGGCAGCCTTCAGAGCCTTCGCCCGTCGAATGATGGGGATCTCGCCATCCCACTTGCGCCATTCACGGGTATACCAATAGGGAAACTCCACATTGACCGAAGAAAGACTGTTGAGGTACAGTTTCTTCAATGCTGCGGCGCGCGGAGTGGGGTCATTTTTGATCTCTCGATCGGCAACTTCCTCATGCTCGCGCCCATAGCGATACTCGATGGGAATTCCCTTTTCCATAAGGATTTCGGCAAGCAATTTTTGCCTGCTTTCCATAACGGGTGTTGCCATAAAAAACCTCCTTGATGAGAGTAAAGACTTTACGGTCAATTTGTTTATATTCCCTTTCAGTCCGCGACTCAATCAGGGAAGTTACCGATTTCAGATGATCACCGACCGAATTTTTTATCGGTCGTGTGGGAGCTGCCTTTCCCCCAAACGGCGGATAGCATTCCTCCCCCAAATGGGGGATGCTTAGGTCTCTAGGATGCCTTTTTTCACTGCCTGTAAGACCGCTTCGGCGCGGTTATTGACATCCAACTTGGCGAAGATGTTTGCTACGTGGGTTTTCACGGTATGTTCGCTTAAGCTTAGGCGTTGAGCGATCTCTTTATTCGATAATCCTTGTGCCAGCATCTGTAATATCTCGATTTCGCGTTTAGAGAATGGATGCTCGGTTTGAGGCAATGGCATATCCGAAACCCGCTCCAGCAAGCGGCTGGTGATTTTCGGTTGTAGATAAGCTTGGCCATCATCCACAGCATGAATCACCTGAACCAACTCTTCGCGGGAAATATCTTTCATCAGGTAAGCTTTGGCGCCAGCGCGGATGGCTTCGAAGATGAAGTCATCGTTATCATAAACCGTCAATACAATAAATTTGGTATGCGGACAAACTTTACGAATGCGCTTGATGGCTTCAACCCCATCCATTTGGGGCATGCGCAAATCCATCAGAATAATATCGGGTTGCAGGTCGTGAGCCTTCAGCACTGCCTCCGCCCCATTTTCGGCCATGCCCACCAGAACAAGATCGCTCTCGCGACTGAGCATCCCGGCTAGCCCCTCACGGATAATCTGTTGATCGTCCACAATCATGTAGCGAATTGGCGTCATCTTGGCTTCTCTCCGTATGGTATGATTATAGTCGAAATGCAGAGCGAATTTATTCCAGATGACAGCACCGAAATCGGCAAAAGCGCCGCAGATATCGCTGCCGAAGCCTTAGAAGCCCTCGGTAGAGAGATCATTCGACAGAAAGCCATCGATATTGCCCAACAGGTGCAAATTTACTTGCGTTGTCATCCTCCCACCAGCATTGAGTCCCTGATGAATGACCAACAATTGTCTGCCATCGCTGTTCAAAGGGTCGGCAAAGAGGGCTACTCAGCCATGCATGACACGCGCGGGATCAACCTCTTCCATTCAAATCCGCAGGTCATCGGTCAGGATTTACATGAATTAGAGAAATCTTACCCCCAATTCTGGAAGATCATCGAAAAAAGCCTGACTGAAGAAAGCGACGGCTACTATGAGTGGCCAGAACCACAAGGCAAACCACGGCGTAAATATATGTTCTGTTACCCGCTCTTTCCCCCCTCCCTTCATCCAATTGGCTTGGTAGTAGCCGTAACGACCTCCTTTGATGAGTTTCTCCAACCATCTCGCCAGATTCGTGAACGTATCCTCACCCTGACCGAACGGATCGATCAACACAACCGCGCGCAACACCGTCTGAACGTTTACCTGCGCGCCATTAATCAAATCAGCTCACGTCTCAATTCACTGCACAGTTTAGATACTAACCAACTGGTGAGTTATCTGGCAAATGCCATGGTGAATACCTTTGACTATGATGGAGTGTGTATCTATTTAGGGAATGGCGAACGGACAACACTAAAACGCCGTGCCTATTGTGGGAGCGCGGGGAATAAAAGCACCTTTCCATCTGAAATCGACGAAGCGGATCAGACGATTGAGTGGGTAGCAACCAACGGTAAACCCCACCTAACGCGAGCGTATCCAAAAAAACAATCTTTTGGGGAACATGCTATCTTGAAAAACCCCTGTTGGCGCATGGCATTACCCATTCAAATCGGTATGCATCTCTTTGGTGTCATCGATGTATGGCGCGAAACGCCTCCTTTGGATGAAACGGATTTATTCACCGCCCAAACCTTGGCTGAACAGCTTGCCATCGCCCTGGATAACGCCCGCCTCTCATTAGAGATACGCGATCTCGCAGTGGTGGACGAACGCAACCGTATCGCCCGTGAAATCCATGACACCCTGGCGCAGGGATTCGCCGGCATCTCGATGAACATCGAAATAGCCAAAGTCGCCCTTCAAGAGCAAGATTACGCCGAACTCGAGCGCATCATGGAGCAAACTCGCAATCTGGCACTCAAGAATTTAGAAGCTGCACGCCGATCGGTGCACTCCTTGCGTCCTCAAATTGTAGAAATGGACAACCTGCCGCTCATTTTGCAACATGAAATCGAATCCTTTGCCTCGGAGATAAAAATAAAGGGTGAGTTCCATTTATCCGGCGAGGAAAAGATATTGCCGGCTGAGATCAAGTTGGGCGTCCTGCGTATCTGCCAAGAAGCCCTCAATAATATCAAGAAACACGCCCATGCTTCAGCCGTCGAGCTTACTTTGAGCTTTCTAGAGAATTCGCTAGAGATGGAGATCTACGATAATGGGGTTGGTTTCGATGACTCAACGGCAAATCGGAGCGAGGGGTTTGGTCTCTATTGCATGCGTGAGCGCGCTCGCCTAATGGGCGGAAACTTATCCTACACCAGCGAAAAAGGGAAAGGGACTCGGGTTAACCTTTCTGTACCGCTGTAAAAAAATCTTAGTCTGATTCGAGATGGTTCAAGGTCATAATCAGGGCGTCTTCATGGTTGTCCTGATAATATGCACGGCGGCGACCGACTATATCAAAGCCAAAACGACGATAGAGGGCTTGGGCTTCGAGGTTCGTGGCACGCACTTCTAGGGTGGCGCTGCACATCCCCAAACGTGCGCACTCCCGCAGCGCGGTTTCGAGCAACTGCGTGGCGATGCCACGACGCCGATAATCGGGGTGTACGGCAAGGGTGGCAATATGCGCTTCATCTACAACCAACCAGACTACAATGGCTCCCACAACGACCCCGACGCCATCGCATCTTTCCACCTCGGCAACCCACAGGCGAGAGTTTTGGTTTTCCATCAGTTCATAGCGGAACGCATTTGCCGGCCACGGTAAACTGAAGGATAAACAATCGATCTCATGGACGCTTGCCAAATCATCTACCCGCATGGGACGGATGGTAACTTCGCCATCCAGCGGGGAGGAGAGTTTAGGTGGGGATAGGCTCATGGTAGTGTAAATAAATCGGGGATAAAGTGGTCGGATCGGTCATCACGCCTGACTGCCAGTGCGCCCAACCCATCTCTGCCAGCTTGGCAGCCCGCCGCAAGCAGAGAGATGGGCTGGCAAGTTGAACCTGGGGATGGGTAGATAAAATTTGACGTTCGACAGCATCGAACTCCCCACACAGATAAGTGGGTTGGTCAAGGGTGGCGCACAATTGTTCGGCGGTCAGGATTTGGTAATCGCCGCTGGCTTTCCATCCCTCCTCGCCAAATACATAACGACGCAGTGCCAAGCGACCGCGCCCCGCCCGCAATGCTGCAATCAGCGGCAGATGGAGCATGGGTTGGGCAGCCGCGAGAATATCTAAAGAAGGCACTCCTACCAATGGAAGCCTGCCGGCAATTGCCAGCCCTTTGGCGAGGGCGATCCCCACCCGCAAGCCGGTGAAAGACCCCGGGCCAATCGCCACCGCCACACAGGTGAGCTGACCAGCCTTCATCCCTAAACGTTCCAAGGCTTGATGCAAGGTAGGAGCTAGCTCGACGGTGTGGTAATCACGGCTCATCCACGTGTGTTCGCATAGGATATTTACCCCATCATACAGGGCAAGGCTCACCCAATGCGTTGAGGTATCCAAGGCAAGCAGAAGAGGCGGCGGGTTACGCATTAAGATACTCCATAGATTTGACGACGTAGGTCGGTAAGCAATCGCAAATAGCGTTCACCGTTTGCCTTGAAAACCATATCGCGCTGTTCATCATCCACCCAACGCAGGGTTACCCACAGGTTTTCGTTCGGCAGGGCAGGACGGATGCGTTCCGCCCATTCCACCACTAAAGGGCCGCTTTCCAGCATGGCTTGGATATCCAAATCTTCGGCTTCGTTTGGGCTGTTGAGACGATACGCATCGAGATGATAGAGTTGCTTACCCTGCGGATGGCGATAGACATTGACCAAGACAAAAGTCGGGCTGTTTGCCTGATCAGATGACCCCCACCCCCCGGCAATCCCCTGAACGAGGGTCGTTTTTCCGCTGCCCAACTCGCCACTCAGGCAAAGCAGGTCTCCCGCCTGAAGCAGAGCGCCGATTCGCACCCCTAAGCGGCGCGTTTGCTCTGGGCTGCGGCTGATGAATTCCATGGATTTATCATCGAAAATTGGCATCTCAAATGGATTATATGCGCGAACCTCACCCTTACACAAGGCTAAGAGAGCATTTCCAGCTTGCCGATCAAAGCCGAAACTCGTTTCAATCCGACCGACTCAAAAAAGACATCCACGATCTCATCGCTGTCTTTAAGGGCACTGTTCAACACCATCCCCTCGCCCCAGATGGGATGGCGCACGCGATTGCCAGGTGAGAAACGCTTCTCGATAATAGGAGCAGACGCCGGGGAGAATGCTTCCTTGAGCTTATCCCGAAATGCAAGATTCGATCTACCCGCCCGATCATCCGTCAAAGTGCGGAAATCCACCATTTTGGAGGGGATGTCCTCCAGAAAGCGCGACGGATCGTGCGGTTCTGCGTAACCATAGGCACTGCGGAATTGGGAATAGACGAGGAAGAGACGGTCTTTGGCACGCGTGATGCCGACATAGAAAAGACGCCGTTCTTCATGGAGGGCTTCCTTATCGTCAAGGGAGCGTGCATGGGGCAGGCTACCTTCGTTCAAGCCAACGATGAAGACCACTCCGAATTCCAGCCCTTTGGCAGCATGAAGAGTCAAGAGGGTCGGCGCATCGTTTCCTTCGGCGAGGGTATCCTGATCGGAAACGAGCGCCACCCGTTCGAGGAATGCCTGAAGGCCGCTTTCGCTGAACTCGGCTGCCAGGCGGCGCAACTCCATCACGTTCTCCCATCGTTCCTGTCCTTCTTGACTGCCATCGTCCAGATAGGCGCGATAATCGATCTCTGACATCACGCGGTCGAGAAGTTGCAGCGGCGTCGCTTCGTTCATCTGAGCCCGCCAGCCTGCCAACAAATCCCCAAATCGAGCAAGGGCAATCACCGCTCGTTGGGGGAAGACCTCCGAAACGGCGCTTTGCGGATCGGCAGCAATGGCAAGGATCGCCTGCCCGCTGCTCATCTTTTGCTGCTGAGCATACGCCCGCAGGGCGAGGACGGTCTTATTGCCAATGCCGCGCGGTGGGGTATTCAAAATGCGCAACAAACTGACCTCATCGGAGGGGTTGTGAATCACCCGCAGGTAAGCGATCAAGTCTTTAATCTCGCGGCGGCCGTAAAAGCGCTGCGCCCCGACCAGCCGATAGCGGATTCCCCGCTGTAGAAAGGCTTCTTCCAGCAGGCGGGACTGAGCGTTGGTGCGGTACATGACGGCAAACTCACCGCCACGAACTTCCTTCTCTTTGATCATCTGAGCAATGGTATCCACCACCCACTGTGCTTGATGGGTATCATCGCGCGTTTCAATTACACTGACCCGCTCCCCCGCGCCGCGTTCGGTGAACAACTGTTTGGTGGTGCGATAAGGGTGAGGCTCAATGACGGCCATGGCAACGTCCAAAATTGCCTGCGTCGAGCGATAATTTTGTTCCAGCAAAATGATTTGGGCATCCGGAAAATCCTGCTCAAAGCGGAGCACATTGCGATAATCCGCCCCCCGCCAGCGATAGATGGACTGATCAATATCGCCCACGACAAATAAATTGCGATGATAAGAACTCAAATGGCGCACCAAGACGTACTGGGCTTGGTTCGTATCCTGAAACTCATCTACCAAAATATGTTCAAACAAGCGCGCATAGCGTTCTTTGGCTTCTGGCACTTGTTCCATCAAGTACACCGTGTAGAGCAAAAGGTCATCAAAATCGAGCGCGTTGCTGGCAAGCAGCAGCTCCTGATAGCGGCGATAGAGGCGAGCCACCACTTCATCGCGATAGTCGTGCACAGGGAAGTTATCGGGTAACAACAGCTCATTCTTGGCGTAGGAGATCAGGGCATGGACTCCCTGCGGGCGATAGCGTTTTTCATCCAAGTTGAGGTCTACCAATGCCTGACGGAGGACTTCTAGCTGGTCATCGGTATCATAAATGACGAAGTTGGCATCAAAAGGCAGATAGCGCGCCTCGCGGCGCAGGATGCGGGCACAGGTGGCATGAAAGGTGCCCAGCGTCAGACCGCGCGCTTCTTTCTCCCCCAATAGGCGATAAATGCGCGCTTCCATCTCACGGGCGGCTTTATTGGTAAAGGTTACCGCCAGAATCGAGTAAGGACGTATCCCCAAGGCGCCGATCAGATAAGCCACCCGTTGGGTCAGAACACGCGTTTTGCCCGAGCCAGGGCCCGCCATGACCAAAACCGGCCCGTTGGTCGCCAGAACCGCTTGTTGCTGCTGGGGATTGAGTCCTTTGAGAAAATCCATGCCTTTGAAATTCTACCGCGTTTTGATGAGGTTTTAAGTTGTTTGTAGGATTTGGGTTGTCTGGTCAGCGCTCTACAGTCCTAACCAACAGTTTACCGCTCCGATAGAAGATGAGCATCGAGTCCCATCCAACCCTTTTGAGAGCAACAACAAAGCTTCCGACTTTGACTTAAACCTTGACGACTGGCAAGGACAAGGTATAATTTGGGCGAGTGATAGCCGAATTGTTCAAAAAACCGATGAGCGCTTGAGGAAAAAAGTCTCGAGTGCTTGTCTTTGTTTGTCTCTGCAATCGATGAGCGTTTCTGAAGGACAGTTTTCTCAGGTAGTGGTGCAAATACTTCCCCACCTCTGTCCCGTGACAACTGGATTTCGGCTACACGGCGGCAACCTAGCCCCAAAAGGCTGGGAGATAGATTGGTTTTTTACTTTTGCCAGATGGCAAGGATTTAGGAGGCAGTGAGTGGAAGCAAAGGGTCTCAAAGCGTTAAAAATCAGCCTAGCATCTCCGGAGACCATCCGCAGTTGGTCCTACGGAGAGGTGCTCAAACCCGAAACAATCAACTATCGGCGCTTGCGCCCTGAAAAAGACGGTTTATTCTGTGAAGCCATCTTCGGTCCAACCCGAGATTGGCAATGTTATTGCGGCAAGTATAAAAACCCCCGCTATAAAGGGATTGTCTGCGATAAATGCGGCGTTGAAGTGACTCGCTCTTCGGTGCGCCGCGAACGCATGGGACATATTGAGTTGGCGGCGCCGGTTGCCCATGTCTGGTACACCCGCCGTATTCCCTCTTACCTCGGTCTCTTGCTGGATATCTCGCGGCGTAACTTAGACCGCGTTTTATATTTTGCCCAATATGTGGTCACTTACGTGGACGAAGAAGCACGCAAAAAAGCCCTTGCCCGTTTGGAAGATAAAATCACCCAAGCGGAGCGTGAGCAAGCCGCCCGCATTAACCAACAAATTGCCGAGATCAAAGCCGAGCGCGACCGCGAGCTGAAGGAACTGCACGAACGAAAACAGCAACTTGAGACGCACTTCGAGGAACTTCTCGCCGAAAAACTTGACCCGATTATTAAAGCCGGTCAACGTCTGGAAATCAGCCTGAAAGAGCAACTCGGCAACACGGCAAAGTCTGCCATTCACTTCCCGGATACCGAGATCGTGATTGTAGAGAGTGGTGAAACCATCGCCAACGCCCACCTTGGCAAAGTGCAAGCGGTGGTTAAAGGGCGGTTGGAAGAACTGGAAAATGAACTTAAAGAACAAAAACAGTTCGAACTCGACCGCATTTCTGCCGACATCGAACGCAAACGCGCCGAAGCCGATTTGAGCATGGAAGGACTACGCAGTCAACTCGAGGATCAAGCCGTCGTCGCCAGAGACGAAAACAGCCGTTTGCGCGATGAACTGATGGAATTACGTCCGCTGACCTTTATGGGGGAAGCCCGTTACCGCGAACTTAAATCACGTTGGGGGCAGGTCTTTCGCGCCGATATGGGGGCTGAAGCCTTCTATGACATCCTGCGGCGCATGGACCTCGATAAACTCGCCGAAGAATTATGGACAGAGGTACGCACCTCGAAAAGCAAGCAAAAGCGACGCAAAGCCACCCGCCGCCTGAAAGTGGTCGAGGCGTTCCGTCGCTCGGGCAACCGACCAGAGTGGATGATCTTGACCGTCCTACCCGTCATTCCTCCCGACCTGCGGCCGATGGTGCAATTGGACGGCGGACGGTTTGCCACTTCGGACCTAAACGACCTCTACCGACGCGTCATCAACCGCAACAACCGCTTGAAACGCTTGTTGGAATTGGGCGCGCCAGATGTCATCGTGCGGAATGAGAAACGCATGTTACAGGAAGCCGTTGATTCGTTGATCGACAACTCGCAACGCGGCAAGGCGCTTTCCCGCCGCGGTCGGCGTGAACTGAAATCCCTGAGCGATATGCTGAAAGGGAAAAAAGGCCGCTTCCGCCGCAACTTGCTGGGTAAACGGGTGGACTACTCCGGACGGTCTGTTATCGTCGTTGGTCCTAACCTGAAGCTGTATCAGTGTGGTCTGCCCAAGACAATGGCGTTGGAACTCTATCGCCCGTTTGTGATCGCCCGCTTGGTTTCGCATGGCTACGTTGCCAACGTCAAAGGGGCAAAGCGATTTATCGAGCGCAACCGCCCCGAAGTGTGGGAAGTGTTAGAAGAGGTGATCAAAGAACGTCCGGTACTGCTCAACCGCGCTCCAACGCTGCACCGTTTGGGAATTCAGGCTTTCGAACCGGTCTTGATCGAAGGTAGCGCTATTCAATTGCACCCATTGGTTACCACGGCTTTCAACGCCGACTTCGACGGCGATCAGATGGCGGTGCACGTGCCTCTTTCCCAGAAGGCAGTTTGGGAAGCGCGCCAATTGATGCTTTCCTCGCGCAACTTGTTGAAACCCGCTGATGGCGAGCCGATCATCAGCCCATCTAAAGATATGGTTTTGGGAATCTATTATCTCTCCAAAATCGACAACAAACCTCATAAAGGGGATGGGCGCGTCTTCGCCGATATGGATGAAGTCGAACTTGCTTACGAGCTTGAGCAAGTTGACCTGCATGCCCGCATCAAAGTGATGGTACCAACCTACTATGACGATCAGGATAATCGTCTCGCCGAGCCCGAAACACGACTTGTAGAAACAACTGTTGGACGCGTCTTGTTAAATCGGGTTTTACCTCCCTCTATGAAATTCATCAACCGCGAACTGGATAAAGGCGGCATCAAAGATTTAATTGCCGAACTTTACGAGGTGTGTGGCGAAGAGATGACCCCCGAAGTCGCCGATGCGATCAAAGACATTGGTTTCAAATACGCTACGCGTTCCGGCTATACCCTGGCGGTTTCGGATATCACCATCCCTCCCGAAAAACCGTCCATCATCGAAAATGCCTTGCAGGAGCAGGAAGCGGTAGAACGCGATTATCGGCGCGGTTTGCTTACCGAGCAAGAGAAAAATGAACGCATCATTCAGATTTGGAAACAAACTACTGATCAAGTCGGGGAGGCAGTCAAAGCTCGCATGGATCCACATGGCAACCTGGCTGCCCAAGCGATTTCTGGGGCAACAAAAGGTGGTTTTGGACCCATCTCGCAATTGGCTGGGATGCGCGGCTTGATGGCTGATCCTTCAGGGCGCATCATTCCTCTGCCCATCCGATCGAACTTCCGTGAAGGTCTAACCGCACTGGAATACTTCATCTCGACCCACGGCGCACGCAAAGGGCTTGCAGACACCGCCTTGCGGACGGCTGACGCTGGTTACCTTACTCGCCGGCTGGTGGATGTTGCCCAAGATGTGATCATCAACGATGAGGATTGCGGCACCCAAGAAGGAATTTACATCCGCCGCAGTGACGATGTCGCCGGTCAGTCGATGAGCACTCGTCTATACGGGCGGGTTGCTGCCGAACGGGTTGTCGATCCCGTCAGCGGTGAAGTGCTAGCCGAGCGGGATGATCTGCTCGACCATCCCCTTGTACGGCGCATCGTAGCTTCGAACGTTCAAGAAGTAAAAGTTCGCTCACCGCTCACTTGTGAGCTGCTGCACGGCGTTTGTGCCAAATGTTATGGTCTGGATTTAGGACGCGGCAAGATGGTCGAAGTGGGCACGGCGGTGGGGATTGTGGCTGCCCAATCCATCGGCGAACCTGGCACGCAGCTTACCCTGCGCACCTTCCATACCGGCGGTGTGGCAGCGGGTGGTGACATTACCACCGGTCTGCCCCGCGTCGAAGAGTTGTTCGAGGCACGCCGTCAGCCCAAAGGTGAAGCCACCATCTCGGAGATCGCCGGCGTGGTGTCCATCATGCAATCCGATCGCTACAGCGATCTGCGTGAAGTGCATGTCCGCAATTCGCAGCTCATTGAAGAGCCTTACGACATCCCCGAAGAATGGAAAATCGCCGTTGAAGACGGTGGTGAAGTCAGCCAAGGCGACATCATCGCCTATGCGAACGACGATACAACCATCGTCGCTCAAAACCAAGGGCGGGTGCGCATCGAGGGCAACCGCGTCATCGTCTCCCGGGAAGTGACGGAAGATGTGGCATACGAGATCCCCAGTACGGCTCGTCTGTTGGTTAAGGATGGCGATCGAGTGGAGCCAGGTCAGCCATTAACTGAGGGAGCCCTCAATCCGCATCGCATCCTGAGAATTCAGGGGCGTGAAGCCTGTCAGATGTATATCCTTACTGAGGTGCAAAAGGTCTACCGCTCTCAAGGTCAGAACATCAATGACAAACACTTTGAAGTCATCATCCGCAAGATGATGTCCAAGGTGCAGATCGTTCGACCTGGCGACAGCGATTACTTGCCCGGCGATCTAGTAGACCGCCTCGAATTGAAACAAAAGAACGAGCAATTACTGGCACAAGGCAAACGCATTGCGCGCTCGCTAGATGTGCTGCTTGGCATTACCAAGGCCTCCCTGAGCACCGATTCTTTCCTTTCCGCTTCCTCCTTCCAGCACACCATCAAGGTGTTGGCAGGGGCGGCGATTGCATCCGCTAGGGACCCGCTCTACGGTTTGAAGGAAAATGTGATCATCGGCAAATTGATCCCGGCTGGCACTGGCTTTGAGCGCGGTCGCTTCGACCCCGATCAGCAAGTCTATTTCGACGATCAGGATCGGGGCGATGGAGGGGAACGGCGTCCAGAAGCAAGGCCGGATTTCATCAGCTCGTATCTGGATTAGCCACCAAAACGCTTTCAAAATCAACGGCAGGTCGACATTGAGTTCGGCCTGCCGTTTGTTTTGATGGGGATTGCTTTGCTTGTGGAAAAGGCTGTAATCCGCACTACGAAAGGAATTGCTGCAATTTGCGAGAAGAACTGGAAAAAATCCCGCAAGGGAAGTATGATTAAGCCATGACAACACAGCCTTTACTGCAACGTTATCGGACTTTTCTGAATCTCCCCAATCACACCCAGCTCATCACACTTGCGGAAGGGAATACACCGCTCATCCCTATACCCCGTCTCGCAGAATATCTGGGAGGGGGGTTCGAGCTTTATGTGAAGTACGAGGGGCTCAACCCAACCGGTTCGTTCAAAGACCGTGGCATGACGGCTGCCATCAGTGAAGCCGTCGGACGCGACGCCAAGACGGTCATCTGCGCTTCCACAGGCAATACCGCGGCTTCAGCAGCCGCCTATGCAGCTCGCGCCGGCTTAAAAGCTGTCGTCTTAATCCCGCAAGGCAAGGTGGCAGCGGGCAAGCTGGCTGGAGCAGTGGCTTACGGCGCCCAGGTGATTCAGATTCAAGGCTCCTTTGACGATGCCCTGAATCTGGTGGTCGAAATCTGTCAGCGTCATCCCATTGCCTTGGTTAATTCGCTCAACCCTTACCGACTAGAGGGACAAAAAACAGCCGCCTTCGAAATCTGCGATGCACTCGGCAGCGCGCCAGATTGGTTGTGCCTGCCGGTGGGGAATGCCGGCAACATCACCTCCTACTGGATGGGCTTCTGTGAGTACGATCAGGCAACGCAAAGTGGGCGGCCGCGCATTCTCGGCGTGCAGGCAAGAGGAGCAGCTCCGTTAGTTCTCGGGCATGCGGTTGATCACCCTGAGACCGTCGCCACAGCCATCCGCATCGGTCGACCCGCAAGGGGAGAACAAGCTCTACAAGCCGCCGAAGAATCCGGCGGGCGGATCATCGCTGTCAGTGATGAGGAAATTCTCGCCATGCAGAAAACGCTGGCGGGTGAAGGGGTATGGGTCGAGCCGGCATCGGCAGCGGGTTTGGCGGGTTTCGTTTCAGAAGTACAAGCGGGGCGCATTCAACCCAAAGGGAAACGCGTTGTGGCAATCTGTACTGGTCATGGACTCAAAGACCCGGAGATTATTGTCAAATCCATGCCCACCCCCCAATTGATAGCGGTCGATCTTGCCCTATTGGAAGAAGCCATTCTGGCACCTTCTTCTTGAAGGATTCCCCTGAGGGCAAGGAGCCGAAGCGCTGACCCGATCCTTTCGAAGGGTTCATGCGCGGGCCGAGTAGGGCGTCAGCCCGTATCGAGACCCAGTTGCCGTCGGGTTTCGATACGCTCAACCTACAACCCCCATCCCCAGCCCTTCCCCCAAAATGGGGAAAGGGAGCTTGACTCCCCTCGCCCTGTGGGAGTTAGGGGCGCCGCCCTGAGCCTGTCGAAGGGTGAGGGTTAGTTTCGAACCGCCTCGCTACTCAACCCGCGACCCCCATCCCCGGCCCTTCCCCCAAAATGCGGTAAGGGAGCTCGACTCCCCTCGCCCGCAGTGCGGGAGAGGGGCAGGGGGTGAGGGCAGCCTCCTTTACAAGTATAGGTTTTTTGGGTGGAGGCAACTCAAAGGAGTGGCGCGGGGACTTGCTCAAAATGGCAGGTGCTTGTATGATCGG
>FWPU01000637.1_pt1 | contig 32779 bp, 29 predicted proteins | sample 2228361 | NCBI WGS metagenome assembly FWPU01 (sample SAMEA103939777, study PRJEB20133) | metagenome
TGTCAATAACTTAAATTTGCGGGTTGAGAAGGGTGAGGTCTTTGGTCTTCTTGGCCCCAATGGGGCTGGGAAGACCACCACCATCCTCATGCTTCTGGGGCTCACCGACCCTACCTCGGGCAAAGTCACCGTTCTGGGGATGGACCCGACCCGCAAAACCTTAAGTGTAAAGTCAAAAGTTGGGTATATTCCCGATACGGTTGGTTTCTATGATGAGTTGACCGCCCGCGAAAACCTCATCTACATTGCAAAGTTAAACGGCTTATCCGGCAATACAGCATACCAACGCATCGATGACGTATTGGCACGCGTGGGTTTACTCGATGTTGCCGATCAAAGGGTGGGTACCTACTCTCGAGGGATGCGCCAACGTTTGGGTGTAGCCGATGTACTGATCAAGCAACCCCAACTGATCATCATGGATGAACCCACCCAAGGGTTAGACCCTGAACGCGCTCGCGAGTTCCTTCACATGATCCGTTCATTGAAGGATGAAGGGATCACCATTCTCCTTTCTTCCCACCTGCTGCATCAAGTGCAAATTGTGTGCGATCGAGTCGGGCTTTTCCATCGCGGGCGAATGGTGCTAGAAGGCACCGTCAGCGAACTGGCGAAGAAAGTCTTAGGTCGCGCTTATCGAGTGGTGATCGAAGCTGAGGGGTCCCCTCAATCCATACTGGAAGCCCTAGAAAAAGTACCAGGACAAGTTGGCGTGCGCCAATTAGAAGACACTCGCTACGAAGTCGAAGCAGAAAATGATATTCGGCCTGAAGTTGCCAAGGCAGTCGTTCAAAGCGGTGCTAGTTTGCTTGGTTTGGACGTGGAAGCACAAAGCCTTGATGAAATCTATGCCCGCTACTTCGAGGAGGTGAAAAATGCCCAAAAGGAGTAAAACTTCCTCTCCACCGGTCGAACGGGAAGGTTCCCCTTGGACAGGATTGTGGGCTGTTGTCACCAAAGAAATGGCAGACCACATGACCAGCGCGCGCATGCGCATCTTGGAAATCTTGATTGTCCTAACCGCAGCAGGTTCGGTCTATGCCGCCATGCAGGTGCTACGAGAAACCGTCGGGCAAGACCCTTTTCTTTTCCTTAAGCTCTTTACTACCTCTAGGGACCCCTTGCCTGCGTTTATCGGTTTCTTGGTCTTTCTGGTGCCGTTAATCAGCATTGCCTTAACCTTCGACTCCATCAATGCTGAGTTTAGCCGCCGCACCATGTCTCGCGTGTTAGCCCAACCCATCTATCGTGATGCACTCCTCATGGGGAAATTCCTCGGCGCTTTCTTTACCCTCGCTCTCGTCCTGACCGCTATCTGGCTGCTCATCTTTGGTTTAGGTATTGTGGGATTAGGCTTACCCCCGAACACGGAAGAGGTGGCACGAAGTCTGCTGTTCTTGGTAACCACTATCTTTTACGGAGGCATCTGGCTGGCTGTTGCCATGGTCTTTTCGATCCTGTTCCGCCAGCCGGCAACCGCCGCACTAGCATCCATTGCAGTCTGGCTGTTCTTCACCGTGTTCTGGGGTATTTTGGCAAGTTTGTTCGCCCAAATCATCAGCCCTGTGCAAATTGGCACACTGGCTGAGATCGTCCGCCAAACCGAAACCCAACTTGCCCTCTCACGCCTTTCTCCCAACACGCTTTACGCCGAGACGATGATTGCCCTGCTTCAACCAACGGTGCGCAGTACCGGCTTACTCCTCCCCTTCCAATTGGAAGGAGCCGTGATGGGTGCCCCTCTCCCGCTGCGCCAAAGCGTCTTAATCATTTGGCCGCAATTCACTGGCTTAATTGCGGTCACGATTTTACTGTTTGCGCTGAGCTACGTATTATTCCAGCGTCAGGAGATTCGAGCTTAGCCACACTGGCAAGGGATAAACAACCTCCTGCTAATGTCTATTCAGCAGGAGGTTGTTTTCTGCTATCGGTCTGCTCTCTAAATCTAGCAGCTCAATCTGCTTGCCGGCTTCTCATTTGCCAGCTTCAGTCAATCCTCATCGCTCCAACGGCTGATTTGGTCTAATGTAGCTAATTCCTCTTGGGAAAGCTTGACCTCCAAAGCTCCCAGAATCTCGTTCAATTGCTCCACCGTATTTGCACCAACAATCGGACTGGTAATGGTTGGCTGGTGCATCACCCACGCTAGCGCAATCTGAAGAATCGTCTTGCCTTGCTGTCGGCTGATTTCTTCGAGTTGATCGATGATGCGGAAATTGCGCTCGGTCAATGCATGGCGAAGGTGCCAAGACCGGGTGCCCTCCTTTGGCTGATAGCCCCGTCGGTATTTACCGCTTAGCAAGCCACCCGCAATGGGGGAGTAGGGGATGACGCCCAATCCATACTTTGAACACACCGCCTGCAATTCTCGCTCGAATTCCGCACGGTGGGCTAAGTTGTAATGCGGCTGCAGACAGTCATAGCGCATCAGGTTGTATTTATCGCTAATCCATAGCGCCTCCATCAAATGCCAAGCTGGGATATTCGAACACCCGATATAGCGAACCTTACCAGAATGCACCAGATCATCCAAAGCGCGCAGAGTTTCATCCAGCGGAGTAGACGGGTCCCAGGCATGGGTCTGATAGAGATCGATGTAATCGGTTTGTAAGCGGCGCAACGACGCTTCACAGGCTTCAAGAATGTGTTTGCGGCTCAAACCTCGGTCATTCGGACCATCCCCCATTGGGCCATAAACTTTGGTTGCCACAATCACTTGGGTACGCGGCTTGGTTTTCAGCCACGCGCCAATCAACTCCTCTGCCACTCCGCCAGGGTTACCAGGCGCCCAGCGAGAGTAGATATCCGCTGTATCAATAAAGTTGCCGCCCGCATCGAAAAAGGCATCCAAGACAAGGGCAGCGTTTTCACGAGGGGCTGTCCAACCATATTGCATCGTTCCGAGGCAAAGTTCACTCACCTTGAGACCTGTTCGACCTAAATTCTTGTATTGCATTTTGCTTGTACCTTTCTATAAACTTATGCATTTCGTATTGGTTTGGTTAAAGTTAGGAAAAGCTTTCCAGTAAGGATAGGGACATAATTATTTTAACTCAAACTTATTCTCGACCTCTTGATCAAGTATTTCCCTATGCTCAATCCTAGCTTTTCAGCTAAGCCATGATAAATTCACCAAAACCGTCGCCTTTCCAGTAAGCCGTTGTTAAGCTACTGAGTGCGGAAGTGTGACTTCCGCACTCAGTAGCTTTAGATAAAAGGCAATCTCTCGAATTACACCCAACCGCGCAATTGCATCGCCTTGACGACACGGTCGATAGCAACCATGTAAGCTGCATCGCGCATGTAGACTTTTTCTTTTTCGCTCATCTCCAATACGGCGTGGAAGGCTTGGGTCATCTTGATATCTAATTTCTGAAGCACTTCCTCTTTCGTCCAGTAGAAGTTCATGTCATTCTGGACGCTCTCAAAGTAGGAGGTGGTCACGCCTCCTGCGTTACACAGGAAATCGGGGATATTGAAGATGTTATTTTGTTTGAAGAACTCATCTGCTTCAGGAGTGCAAGGACCATTTGCCCCTTCGGCAACCAAGCGCACACGACTGGACATCTGTTTTACGGTTTCAGCGTTGACTTGGCCTTCCAAAGCGGCGGGGATCAACACATCTGCTTCTTTCGTAATCCACGCACCGCCATCTTCTACGATATAACCAGCTTCAATAGCCTTATCCTTATCAATCGTTCCGTACTGATCCGTAATGCTTAACAGGAAGCGGGGATTGACACCATCCTTGTGGCTGTACGTGTAAGAAGTCTTATCTTTCCGATCCCAGCAGGAAACACAAGCCACCTTACCGCCGAGGATTTCAACGAAGCCAATCGCTGCATATTGAGAAACGTTCCCAAAGCCTTGAAGCGCTGCAACACACTTGGTGGGGTCCATCTTCAGGTGCTTCATCGCTTCACGCACACAATAGATCACGCCATAGCCAGTAGCCTCGGTGCGTCCTTCTGACCCACCCCCACCTAAAGGTTTTCCGGTAAAAACGCCTGGGGTATATTGTCCCACCAATTTGGAGTATTCATCCATCATCCATCCCATCATCTGAGGTGTGGTGCCAACGTCTGGAGCCGGAACATCCGTGCGTGGGCCGAGATTTCGCCACATAGCCTGCACCCACCCACGGCAGAGGCGCTCTTTCTCGGTTGTGGAAAGAGTAGCCGGATCAACCACGACTCCACCTTTACCACCCCCCAGAGGGATATCCGCCACTGCGCATTTCCAGGTCATCCATGTCGCCAAGGCGCGCACCGTATCCAACGTCTCGGAGGGGTGAAAACGGATTCCACCTTTATTCGGCCCACGGGCGTCATTATGTTGAACACGAAATCCCTGAAAAACGCGCAAAGAACCGTCATCCATCCGCACCGGAATGCGGAAAGAAAATTCCCGCATTGGCCAACGCAAGATTTCGGCAATTGCAGGATCCAGTCGTAAGAGCTTTGCTACACCATCAAATTGGGCTTGCGCCATTTGAAATGCGTTGATTTGTTCTGCCATTGATACGTCTCCTCTCAAAAGTTTTATAAATGATAAACGGGCATGACGGATCCATGCCCGTTCTCCTTCTCCAAAACAAAAACTCCTTGTTGCGTTCGCTTCAGCAACCAAACCTCCTTAGAAGGTAAAATAAGCCATTTCTACTTTATTCCATCTACTCCCAAACGTCAAGTGACAGATTTTACCCTCTTTAATAGTGACATAATTCACATTTAGATTCTCATTTGCACATCCATCACAAAAGCTCAATCTATCGCTCTTCTCTCAATTTGCGCAACTGCTCTCCTAATACTTGCTGGATGACTTTTGGATTCGCCTTGCCTTTTGCCAAGCGCATGACTTGTCCAAAGAACCACTGTTCAAGCGCCTCTTTACCATTTAGGTAAGCTTGCACCTGCTCCACATTTTCTTGAAGCACTTGTGAAACCCATTGCACAATTTGTTCTTGATCAGAGATTTGCTCTAAGCCCTTTTCTTGGATCAACTCCTGCGCTGTCTTTCTACTGCTAAACATCTCGGCTAAGATCGCCTTTGCGGTAAGCTGATTAATCTTACCTGAATCGAGCGCATTCAATAATTCTATCAACGAGCTAACCGGCAATCGAGAGGGATCAAATTCCACCCCGGCTTGGTTCATTAACCCAAAAACCTCTCCTGTAATCCAATTAGCCATCATTTTCGCCGACAGATGAGGAGCCTCAGTAACAGCTTTTTCAAAATAATCTGCTACGGCGCGTTCATTCGTCAACACTTCCGCGTCGTAGGCGCTTAAGCCATATTGGGTTTGGAATCGGCGCCAGCGCTTTACGGGCAATTCGGGTAAGTTGCTGCGGATTTGTTCCAGCCAGGTTGGGTCAATAACGAGAGGGGGCAAATCCGGTTCGGGAAAGTAGCGATAATCGTGGGCTTCTTCTTTTGAACGTTGCGAGACGGTCTTCCCTTGTGCTTCATCCCAGCCACGCGTCTCTTGAATCACCTCTTTACCCTCGCTTAACAATTTCACCTGCCTTTCAATTTCATAGGCAACCGACCGCTCCAGAGCGCGAAAGCTATTTAAGTTCTTGATCTCTGTACGAGTGCCTAATTCCTGAATACCTCGCTTGCGCACCGAGACATTTGGTTCAATCCGCATTACCCCCTTCTGCATATCCCCTGAGTTAACTTCGCAATAGCGCAGGATACTACGCAAAGCCATCGCATAGGCGCGCACCTCTTCGGCAGTGTGCAGGTCTGGCTCGGTGACAATCTCCAGCAAAGGCACACCGGCACGGTTCAAGTCAATAAGAGAGTAGCTTTCCCCATCTTTTGAGACGTGGGTTAATTTACCAGTGTCTTCTTCCAGATGAACACGGCAGATTCTGACTTCTTTCTCCCCTTGCGAAGTCACAATCGTCAGCCGACCATTTCGGGCTAAGGGCTGTTCATACTGGGAAATCTGATATCCCTTCGGAAGATCCGGGTAGAAGTAATTTTTCCGCGCGAAAATGCTGGTGGGTAAAATCTCGCATTCCAACGCCAGTGCTAAACGCACACCTAATTCCACCGCAGCTTGATTGACTACCGGCAGGACGCCGGGCATCCCCGCACAAACCGGGCAAACAGCAATATTCGGCTCAGCGGTGGTTGCATCAACCACCGCACAGCCACAAAACATTTTCGAGCGAGTGGCTAGTTCTGCGTGAACTTCCACTCCAATGACCGCTTCGTAATTTGGCATCCACTCTAAGTCAGCCATACCGTTGCATAAACCTCTCCATTCTCTTTAGTGCTTCTTCGATTTTCTCATACGCCGTTGCATACGAACAACGCACAAAACCTTCTCCCCCAGCGCCAAACGCGTTGCCTGGGATCACCGCGACGCGTTCCTCTTCGAGAAGCCTTTGCGCAAATGTCTCTTCATCCATCCCCGTGGCAGCAATGTTCGGGAACGCATAGAATGCGCCGTGCGGCTCGACGGTTGGCAACCCTAAGCGATTCAATCCGTTGACAATTAAAAGACGCCGGCGATTATATTCAGCGCGCATCCGTTCGACTTCCTCCTGCCCACTACGCAATGCTTCCAGCGCAGCATCTTGGGCTATTGTGGGTGCTGACATAATCGTGTATTGATGAACGCGCAGCAATCCTTTCAAAAGTGAAGCCGGTGCAGCAGCGTAACCAATCCGCCAACCGGTCATGGCGTAATTCTTCGAAAATCCGCCCAACAGGATCGTGCGGCTAATCATCCCAGGCAGAGAGGCAAAACAAATATGAGGCACCTCATAGACCAACTGATCGTAGAGTTCATCGGACACTACAATCAGGTCATGGCGTTCGGCAATGGCAGCAATTTCCAATAGGATTTCCCGCGTTGCCACTGCTCCAGTGGGGTTATTCGGAAAACCCAAGAGGATCGCCTTGGTGCGCGGTGTGATCGCTTTTTCTAGTCTTTCTGGATCGACTTGGAAACCATCCTTGGCAAGGGTAGGAACCTCGACCGGAACCCCTCCGGCTAAGATCACCTCTGCCTGATAGGCGACAAAGCAAGGTGTGGGGATGATCACTTCCTCCCCGGCATTCAACAAGGCTGTCATAGTTAGATACAGCGCCTCGGAAACCCCCACAGTAATGATAATTTCCGTAGCGGGATCATAGGTCACTTGGTAACGTTGATAGAGATGTTCCGAAAGCGCTTGGCGTAAAGCAAACCGCCCCATGTTGGAGGTATAGTGGGTCTCCCCTGCCTCCAATGAACGGATGCCAGCCCGGATGATGCGATAAGGTGTAGCGAAGTCCGGCTCACCGATGCCGAGGGAGATGACATCCTGCATGGTTGCGACAATATCAAAGAACTTGCGGATGCCCGATGGTTTTAGATTAACCACGCGTTCAGACAGATATTTCTTGTCCACTGATTCTCCTTTCGGGGGGACAATGGGAACAGAAGGGATGGATGAATAAGCAGGGTTTAAGGTTGATGGATTCGCCATTCGTCAAACAGCTCCCCATAAAAAAGTTCAAAAATTTGGTCGTCTTTTGTCTTAACCCGGAAGCATTTGCCGCCGGGGATTCGCCATCGATCAAGAATCTCCTTAATTTCCCAACGTTGCTCTTGCCACCAAAACGCTTGCGGCCTTTCAGGATATTCGTATCCAGAGTGACACTCGACGATTTCCGTCACGCTCGTTTCCTACCTAAAAGGATAGGCTGGTTTGATCGCCAGCATTGATCACACCAGGCCGACGTTTGATCTGCGCTCTACGTCCAACTAAAGAGTTCTCCAAAATCGCATCGGTCACCTCAGCAGCTTCGGCTAAGATAGAATCGCGGATAATGCTATTGACAACTTTACAACCTTCTGCCAGCGAGGTGTGAGGGCCAATGACCGAGTATTGCACCTCGGCAGTAGGATGAACGAATACTGGAGGGATGATGACAACATTTGACCGCTTCCTCGCTTCTTGGCTATTGTCAGCGCCATTTTCCAAGAGGTAGCGGTTTGACTCTAATAATGCTTCGGGGGTGCCCGCATCTAACCATACATCTACGGTCCGGGTGATCATCTTTAAGCCACGTTCCAGCATGATATTTATCGCATCCGCCAGAAAGAATTCTCCATTGATGGCAATCCCGCGCTGCATCTGTTCCTCGATGGCATCAACCAGCAGTTTGGATTCCTTAAAATAATAAAAACCAACCACAACCAGATTATTGCTCAAATCTTGAGGTTTTTCGATCAAACGATGCACGTACCCATTCTCGCCGAGTTCAGCGACACCAAACCGCCTCGGATCAGATACCGGTTTAACCCAAGCGATAGCTTCCTCATGATTGTCAAGCAAACAGGAGAGATCGGTTTGGATGAGTGTATCGGCAAAGATAACCAACATGGGACCATCCAACAGGTGCCTTGCCAGATAGATGGCGTGGGATTGACCGCGCTGGTCTTCCTGAATCACATAATGCGATTTTAGGTGTGGGTAATGTTTGGAAATATGCGCTTCGATCTGCTCGCCTAAATAACCCACAATATTGATCAGCTCTATCTCGTAGCTATCTGGGATCCCTGCCAGCGTATCCAACATATGGTCTAAGACAGCTTTTCCTGCAAGGGTGACCAATTGTTTTGGCTTGCTATAGGTAAGGGGACGTAAGCGAGTTCCCAAGCCCGCCATCGGGATCACGATCTTCAAAGATTGTTTATTCATTCTTGTGTGTCTCTCCACCGCAGTTTTTTGTATTATAACCCCAAGCCACCTATGGGGTGCGCAAATGCCAATCCGTTGTGAGTTGATAGGCATGCGCGATATAGAAAAGCAGCTCCTCTTGAAAATACCGTCCCATTAACTGAATGCCGATTGGCAACCCCTGCTGGTCAAACCCCACCGGAAAAGCCAGTCCAGGCACGCCAGCCAAATTCGCCGGTAGGGTAAAGACATCCTCCAAATACATCGCCAGAGGGTCATCGGTATGCTCGCCAATGGGAAAAGCCGTGGTCGGCGCAATGGGTGCAGCAATGACATCAACGGATTCAAAAGCCCGTTCGAAATCTTGTTTGATCAACGTACGCACCTTTTGTGCCTTTCCATAATACGCATCATAGTAACCTGCAGAGAGCGCATAGGTTCCCAGCATAATGCGGCGTTTCACCTCTGCCCCGAATTTTTCGCCACGAGTTTTGTAGAAAATCTCCCACATGGTTTCAGCACTTAAGCGCGGTCCGTAACGAATACCGTCATAGCGGGCTAAGTTGGCAGAAGCCTCGGCCGGAGCAATCAAATAATATACTGGCAGGGCATACTCAGTATGAGGTAAACTGACCTCGATGATTTCCGCCCCCAACCCTTGGAGATGCAAAATCGCCTGCCGAACAGCTTGCTCAACTTGTGGCTGCATCCCAGGGATAAAATATTCCTTTGGCACCCCAACGCGTACGTTGCTCAAGTCGGTCTTTTGCTCAAAGGCGAAATGGGGCACCGCTAAATCCACCGTAGTAGCATCCCGCCCATCAACGCCGGCCATCAACTCGAAAATCACCGCCACATCTTGAACATCGCGCCCTAACACCCCAACGACATCTAAGGACGATCCATATGCGACCAATCCATAGCGCGAGACGCGGCCGTAGGTTGGTTTGATGCCACTCAGACCGCAGAATGAAGCCGGCTGTCTGACGCTTCCGCCGGTATCCGTCCCAAGGGCTACGGGAGCAAGGCGAGCCGCCACTGCTGCTGCGCTGCCGCCACTCGACCCCCCTGGTACCCGTTCGAGGTTCCAAGGATTTCGGGTGACACCATAGGCAGAATTTTCCGTTGAGGATCCCATGGCAAATTCATCCGTATTTGTCTTGCCTAGGATAATCACGCCCGCATCGATTAATTTCTGAACAGCCGTGGCATTGTAAGGAGGTATAAAACCTTCCAAAATCTTCGAGCCACACGTACAAGGCATCCCTTTCACACACAGGACGTCCTTGACAGCTAAAGGCGCACCTAACAAAGCGGGCAAATCCCCTTGTCCTGACCTGCGCCACTCAACAAGCCGCCGATCAACCTCCTCAGCTTCTCTTATGGCACCTTCTCCATCTGTGAATAGGTAAGCATGGATCGTCCCATCCACGTTTTGGATGCGATCAAGATAAGCTGCAACAAGCTCGCCACATGAAAAATCGCCTTTGCGTAAACCTTGGACGATGTCTCGTAAGCTCAGGCCGGTTAAGTCGCTCATGATGCGCTCCCTTAGGTATCCAGAATCGGCGGCACCCGAAATTGGTCTTGTTCTACTTCGGGAGCATTGGCAAGCAATTCTGCGCGCGGCAAAGAGGTCTGCACCTCATCCTGACGAGGCAAACGATGTGACTCGACCGCGCGGAAAGTGGGCGTTATGGACTCGGTATCGAGTTCTTGCAGCCGCTGAAAGTAGTCAAGAATGGCTGAAAGTTGTTCGCGGTAGCGTTCACGTTCCTCATCGCTGAGATTGAGGCGCGCTAAGCGGGCAATGTGATCAACTTGTTCTCTCGTTAAGCTCATGGCTCAATTATATCAAATTCATCTTCTGACCAAGGGGCAGCATACCAGCGCACATACTGCTCAACATGGGCTTGCCAGTAAGCTTCTTCATGATAACCCGAATACAAATACCATTCGTGGGGAATACGCTTGCGGGTCAGCAATTGTTCAAACCAAATTGCCGACTGCAGGATAGGTGGTCGGTCACGGTCGCCGATATCTAAAAAGATGCGTGGCATGGAAGTAGTTGGAATTGCGTCCAGCCAGCCTTCAATCTTTGGTGCATCGCTCTCAAAAACGGCTAACGAATGAGCACCAATTGCATCAAACAAGTACCAATAGCGTAATCCCAAATGCACCGCCCAGCCGGCGCCGCGAGAAAGGCCGCCGATTGCCCGATATGAACGCTGCGGTATCGTTCGATAAGAACGATCGATCGTCAGAAGAAGTTCATGAACTAAGACTTCACCAAAAGGATCGTCTTTGGGTTGCTCCCACAACCGATCGCGGGGCATCACAATCAAGAAGGGAGTCACTTGGCCAGATAGAATTAACTGTTCGGCAACATCATCGGCGCCGAGGCGATCCCATTGATCATCGGTGTAACTTTGGCCGTGAATCAGATAGAGAACCGGATAGCGTTTGTCTGGATAGGCATCATAACACGGTGGCAGATAGACACGGTAATCCATTGGTTGGCGAAGTTTTTCGCTGGGTAGGAAATCCTGAACGATTCTTCCTGTTCCTGTACAGAGGGACGATGTTGCCTCGAGCGTTATGGAAACAGGGGAAGGAGTTAATTTAATCTCGGTAGGCACTTCCGTCCGAGTTGGGACAATCTCTTTTTCTGTCATTGTAGCAGACGGTAGAATCTCTGCCGGCAGTGTTTTTGTTGGAGAGGGCTGGTGAGAGGTACAGCCACCCCCACACAACAGGATCAAAAAGAGCAAAATGAAATAGAATAGGAAGCCCTTCACAAACCAATTGTACCGAAAAAAAAAGCCTCGTCAGGGCAACGCTTGTTTTAGGGCGCGCCAAAATACAGCTCCGAAGCCAGTCTTCTACAATGTAAAATATCTCCCCCTAGGATTGCAAAGGAGTTGATCGGGTCAGCGCGGTTCTACAACAAAGCGGATCGCGGTGCGGACTTTACCGTCGATCTCCACATCCACGAACTCAGGGATGATGACAATGTTGTAGCCATCTTCCGTCAAGTAGTTTTTGGCAAGCGCGATTGCCTTAACTGCTTGATTGATGGCGCTGGCGCCAATCGCCTGCACCTCGGCATGCTGGTGCTCCCGCACCACCCCGGCGATTGCACCCGCCACAGCAGCGGTGCGGGATTTGCCCGATACCTTAATGATATCCATGGGCCTCCCTCCTCCCATAACGTGTTGTCTGGCCGGGTAAGTGATGAACTTCAATGAGCGGGTCTATCGTTTATAATCCTCTGGCATTAATTATTATACAAGAAGTCATGACTCAAAGCAAGTACTTTTACAATAGATTTTTCATTTTGGGGGCTATTTTGGCGCAGATTCCTCGAAAAGACAGGCAATTGACTGCATTTCAACCTGCGGTCTGTCTTGGCGGTAAAATACTTTGCTTTTCGAGTGCGACCTTGATAACAGGAGCTGCGCCTAAGGGATGCGCTTTCAGCACAATGGTTGCTTTGTGGATAAAGTCTTCGATACCTGTTGACACTCCCTTGCCGTCATGTTAAACTTTATCTTCAATTCCGATAAAAACAAGGCAACTTGTCCTAATGATAGAATCCTCTTCAATTCATCCTTACCTAAACGTCTTCTCCCAACGCGTCTTGGTTTACGATGGCGCAATGGGTACAAACCTACAAAAGCTGAAGCTAACCGCCGACCATTTTGGCGGTGAAAAAACGTTTGGTTGCAACGATTACCTTGTCATCACCTACCCATCTGCTGTCGAAACAGTCCACCGTTCTTTCCTAGAAGTGGGTGTGGACGCGATTGAAACCAACACCTTCCGCTCGAATCGCATCACCCTCGCAGAATATGGCTTAGCCGATCAGGTGATCGAGATCAATCGTGCTGCAGCTTCCCTTGCCAAACGGTTAGCTGATGAGTACAGCACCTCTCAACACCCTCGCTTTGTCGCCGGCTCAATCGGGCCTTCTGGAAAATTACCTTCAGCGGATGATCCTGATTTATCGAACATTAGCTTTGATGAATTGGTAGATGTTTTCCGCCAACAGGCGATTGGTCTTGTTGAGGGAGGGGTAGATCTCCTGCTGATCGAGACTTCGCAAGATATTCTGGAGGTGAAAGCCGCCATTTTAGGCATTCAAGAGGCTTTACGAGAACTGCGCGTACATCTACCCATTCAAGCTCAGGTAACCTTGGATACCAGCGGTCGGATGCTGCTTGGCACCGATGCAGGGGCAGCTCTGGCTATTCTAGCAGGCATGAGCATCGATGTGATTGGCTTGAACTGCTCCACCGGCCCTGAACACATGCGCCAGCCAATCCAATTTCTGGGTAAAAACGCTCCTCTGCCGGTTTCTTGTCTACCCAATGCGGGTTTACCTTTGAATGTTGACGGCGAAGCCGTTTACCCACTGCAGCCCAAACCCTTTGCCGATGAAATGCTCGATTTTGTTGAACGCTATGGGGTTCGGGTTGTCGGCGGTTGTTGTGGGACTACTCCCTTGCATCTTCAATTGCTCATAGAAGGTTTACATGAAAAAGGTTACCTCGCTTCTCTCCCAAAGAGCTATTCAGTTGTGGCTTATCCACCTCATCTCGCCTCCGCCGTTCGAGCGGTCGAGATGCACCAACAACCGCCTCCCTTGCTAATCGGAGAGCGGTGTAACGCTCAAGGCTCCCGTCAATTCAAACGGCTCTTACTCGAAGAAAATTACGATGCGGTTCTTGAATTAGCCCGAAAACAGGTCGAAGGGGGCGCTCATGCGCTGGACATCTCCGTTGCCCTAACCGAACGCGCCGATGAGACAGAAACCATGCGCAAAGTGGTCAAATTGCTGGCAAGTGGTGTGGATGTACCCTTGGTTATCGATACCACCGAACCTGAAGTCATGGAGATTGCCCTTAAGACCGCACCTGGACGATGTTTGCTCAATTCTACTCACCTAGAAGGCGGAGAAGCCAAAGCACGACGCGTCTTTCAGCTTGCCAAGGATTTCAACGCAGCAGTGCTCTGTTTGACCATCGACGAACAAGGGATGGCAAAGACCGCCCAGCGGAAACTCGAAATTGCTCAACGCATTTATCACCTCGCCGTACATGAAATTGGTTTATCCCCTCAAGCGCTTGTCTTCGATGCCCTAACCTTTACTTTGGCAACTGGCGATGAGGAGTATCGTTATTCGGCAATTGAAACGCTGGAGGGAATTCGCCTGATCAAGCAAAATCTACCCGATGTACTGACTTCGCTGGGGGTTAGCAATCTTTCCTTTGGTTTGGCAGCCAATGCCCGACCAGTCTTGAACAGTGTAATGCTTTATCATGCCGTGCAAAAGGGCTTGGATATGGCGATCGTCAATCCAGCCCATATTACCCCCTACGCGGAGATCAACAACACAGAGCGAGAGTTGGCTGAAGATTTGATCTTTGCGCGTCGAGAGGATGCCCTAACACGCCTGATCGAGTATTTTGCCGCTCAAAAAACCGAGGTTGGCGAAAGCGGTAAAGACCAGACGGCTGAATGGTTAAAGACCTTAACCCCTCAAGAAAGACTGCATTGGCGCATCTTACATCGACATAAAGAAGGTGTCGAAGCGGATATTGATGAAATCATCCACACAGCCCTTGTGGAAAATCCCGCCCCCATTCCCCCCTCGCCTACCGGGAGAAGGGCTGGGGGTGAGGGCATTCTCCCCTCGCCCAGCGGGAGAGGGTCCGGGGGTGAGGGCATTCTCCCATCTCCCCCTCGCCTCTAGCGGGCGAAGGGACAAGGGTTTATCCTCACAAAGCTGCCCTACCCGATTCAATTAAAACAAAAATACGTCAACTTCGACAAAATGCATCTGATCCCGAACATCTACTATGGTGGTTTCTGCGCAATCGATCGTTCCATGGCGCAAAATTTCGCAGGCAACATCCTGTAGGAAAATACATATTAGATTTTTACTGCCATGAAGCAAAATTAGGGATCGAGCTTGATGGCGGACAACACAATGAAGAATCCAGACGAGATTACGATGAAAAACGAACTTTCGAGATTGAAAAACAATTTGGCGTAAAAATCATTCGCTTCTGGAACCATCAGGTACTAAATAACACCCAAGAGGTCTTGGAGGAGCTATGGAGAGTGTTAGATGAGCGATTAGGTCCCTCACCCCTAACCCCTCTCCCTAAGGGAGAGGGGGACTCCCCCATCGGGAGAGGGGCCGGGGGTGAGGGCATTCTCCCCTCGCCCACCGGGAGAGGGGCCGGGGGTGAGGGCATCAAAAACCAACACCAAATCGCCGTTCATATCCTCAATACGGTGCTCTTGCCTGCCATGAAAGAAGTGGGCGATAAATTTGGGGCGGGAGAACTGATCCTGCCCTTTGTCCTCCAATCGGCTGAAGTAATGAAAAAAGCCGTTTCTCATCTGGAAAACTACCTTGAAAAGCAAGAAGGCACATCCAAAGGTAAAATCGTCCTCGCCACCGTCTACGGGGACGTTCATGACATTGGCAAAAATCTGGTCAAAACCATCCTTTCCAACAATGGCTATACGGTGATCGATCTCGGCAAACAAGTGCCGGCTGAAACCATCATCTCAACCGCTGTCGAAGAGCAAGCGGATGCCATTGGGTTGAGCGCTCTTCTGGTCAGCACTTCGAAACAAATGCCGCTTATTGTCAACGAACTACAACGGCGCGGTTTGAAATTTCCGGTGTTGATCGGTGGAGCTGCCATCAACCGCCGCTTTGGCTGGCGCATCCTATTTACCGAAGACCAACGCGTTTATGAGCCGGGTGTTTTCTACTGTAAGGATGCCTTTGAAGGATTAGCGGTGATGGATCAGCTCATGGACTCGGAAAAACGTTTAGCCCTCATCGAAAAAGTACGTCAGGATGCCCATCGCGAGCTCGACCGTCCTCTCTCCAGCCCGACAGATTCAACTCCAAGTCGGCGATCCAATGTGCTCCCCCAGCCGCTCCAAATCCCCCAGAATATGCGTTGGGGAGCTCGTCTCGTGCGGCAAATGCCCCTTCAAGCCGTCTTTCAGTGCTTATTCAAAAATGACCTTTTCCGCCTCTCTTGGGGTGCCAAGAACGCCCATGGCGCGCAATGGGAAAGCTTGCGCCGCGAATTCGAACAACGGCTTGAAATTCTGCAACGCGATGCCTTACAGCGAGGCTGGCTCAAACCTCAAGGTGCGTATGGCTATTGGCCTTGTCAATCGGAAGACAATGACTTAATCCTCTACGACCCCGAATCGATTGCCCAGCAACCCCAACATTGGGTAGAGCTTTTGCGCTTTCACTTTCCTCGACAAGATGGAGACGAGCACCTTTGCCTAGCAGATTACTTTGCGCCGCGTTCCGGTGGCAAACTAGATATTGTGGCTTTTCAAGTAGTCACGGTTGGACATGAAGCCACAGCTTATTTTGACCAATTACAAGCCTCAGGCGATTACACCGAAGCATACTATGTACATGGCTTAGCCGTGCAAACCGCAGAAGCCGCCGCTGAATATCTCCATCGCCACATTCGTCGCGAACTAGGCATCCCAGAAGGACAAGGCAAAAGGTATTCATGGGGTTATGCGGCCATTCCAGAATTGGAAGATCATCGCAAAGTTTTTGATCTGTTACCAGTCGAGCAAGAATTGGGGATGAGCTTGACGGCTGCTTTCCAACTCGTCCCTGAGCAATCAACGGCTGCCATTATCATCCATCATCCCCAAGCTAAATATTACACAATTGGCGGCAGCCGCGTTGAGCAACTGATGAGGGAGTAATCCATGAGCGACTCTTCTGAGTTAATCGAACACCTAAGAGGCAGCGGTATTCCTTTGCTGTCGGATGGGGCAATGGGAACTCAGCTTCATGCGAGGGGGGTGGATTTCAACGAATGTTTTGACGCTCTGAACCTAAACAAACCCGATTTGGTCGCCGAAATTCACCGCGACTATCTCCAAGCAGGCAGTGATCTCTTGCAAACCAACACCTTCGGGGCAAACCGTTATAAACTCGGCTTGCATGGGCTGGAAAAAGAGGTTCAGCGCATCAATCAAACAGGGGTGGAAATAGCCCGCGAAGCCGCTCGTTCAGCTTCTAAGCGTGTTTTTATACTTGGAGATGTTGGCCCGCTGGGAGTTCGAATAGCACCCTTCGGGCGTGTCCAACCCGAACAAGCCCGCCAAGCTTTTCGCGAACAAATTGAAAGCCTAGTAGAAGCTGGAGTGGATGGAATTATTTTGGAAACCTTCAGCGACCTTTACGAGATCAAGGAAGCTATCCAAGCAGCAAAAGAGATCAGTCCTCTACCCATCATCGCTTCGATGACCTTCACTCGCGATGACCTGACCTTGCTCGGCGACACCCCTGCTCACGCCGCCCGCGCCTTATTCGAATATGGCGCAGAGGTGATCGGGGTCAACTGTTCCGGCGGTCCGGCTCAAGTTTGGCGTATCTTACGGCAGATGGCGCAAGCTCTTGCCGCTATCCAGACAAATCTTCCATTGCTTTCTGCAATGCCCAATGCCGGCTGGCCCGAACAGGTCGGAGGGCGAATTATGTACCCGGCGAACGCCGATTATTTTGGCGAATATGCATTAGCATTTTGCGAAGCTGGGGCGCGTCTCATCGGGGGATGTTGCGGTACCACCCCCGCACACATCGCTGCAATGCGCGCTGCTTTGGACGGTCAAACCGGCAATTGTGCACCTTCAATCAGCGAACTTACCATGCCCATTGAACTGAGCGAGGCAACTACCCAAGTTCAAGCTCCTTCCCGTATGGCAAAAAAGCTGGCTGAAGGCAGGTTTGTCATCAGCGTCGAGATGGACCCACCTCGCGGACTTTCTACCCATAAGTTATTGGCCGGCGCAAGCCTGCTCAGTGAAGCCGGCGCAGATGTCATCAACATCGCCGATAGCCCGATGGCTCGTATGCGCATGAGCCCTTGGGCAGTTTGTGAACTCATTCAGCGCACTTTTGACATCGAAACCACCCTACACTTCCCGACCCGTGGGCGCAATCTACTCCGCGTTCAAGGCGACCTCTTAGCTGCGCACGCCTTGGGCATCCGCAATGTGTTCGTCGTCATGGGTGACCCGACTGCCATTGGCGATTACCCCAACGCGATGGATAACTATGACCTGGTTCCATCCGGGTTGATTAAACTCATCAAAGGACATCTTAATGTTGGAGTCGATCAAGCAGGAGCTGAATTGGGAATGCCGACCCAGTTTTTTGTCGGCTGTGCTTTGAATCTTACGCCGGTCGATTTTAAGCAAGAAGCTAAAAACTTGCATCGCAAACTGGAAGCCGGGGCAGATTTTATCCTCACTCAACCGGTCTTTCAACCCAAACAGGCGGAGGCATTTCTAGAGTTTTACCAAGATCACTATGGAGACCTGAGCATCCCCATTCTGGTTGGGGTATTGCCGCTTTTTAGCTTTCGACATGCCCTCTTCTTACACAATGAAGTGCCGGGCATCCACATTCAAGAAGAAACCCTAGAACGCATCCGTCAAGCAGGAGACCAAGCCTCTCAGGAAGGCATACAAATAGCCTTAGAACTGATCGACCAAATGAAAAACTGGGCAAAGGGCATCTACCTGATGCCCGCCTTTCACCGCTACGACATTGCCGCCGAAATTATCGAAGCTTGTCGGAAATCCTAATCCCTAACCGGGCGGAGGCAAAGGCTCGTCGCTTGCCAAAGGTTGCGGTTTCTTGCGCAATGTAAAGAATCCTACAGAAATCGGCACCACGATGAGCAATAACCCAAGGCAGAGAAATAAAATGCCTAGAGCAGGAGGGACATCGCCGCTTTGGCTTCCCAGTTCAAACGTGCCGCCACCTAAAGCAGAAGCAGCCCCAAACAAACATAAAAAGATGCCCGGGCAACCGCAAAACAGAGCGGTTGCAATGGTCGCAATCAAGCCAACGGTTTTCTTGTCCATAAGACCTCCAGTCAAAGGGGATACCCTTAAGACACTTGTGATGGTACTCAGTGCCAAGGAAGCTGCAAGCGGCGTCATCGTGGCGGAACAGAGTTCTTTTTTTCGCTCCCCCTAAAGTGCCGATTTTGCTCATCACGCACAACGACAACTTGGCTTCTTGCCCTAGAGAAATTATACCCGCTTGCATCATTAGTGCCGCGATAATCACTCACAGCACTATTATGAGTCTGCTTGTCGCCATAAACCAGTTTCTCACGCTTTCGTTCATTTGGCTAGATGGGTTTTATGCGGAGATAGACCAGTTCGGTCAACGCAGCCCAGCGAATTTAGAAGTGGTGGTTCATTCAGATGTGCAAATAGCTACTAAGAACCCGTCAAAGTACCCCGCACCCAATCGCCAACTAGCCAGTAGCGGAAATCCCTTCCCTGATTAACTTGATAAGCCCCGTACAATCCATAAATCAGCGTGCCTAACGGTAAGATGGCGAACACCAACGTAAAGATCAGCGCAAAGGGAATCAAGATCACCCCCACAATCAAAGCAGATAAGACTCCTACAATCGCCCACATCACACCGATCAACGTCCCACCTCCATACCAGCCGATGAGCTGGAAGATCACAGACTGCAAAGCATGATAGGCAATAAACCTTGAGCGGTTACGATAGACGAAATAGATAATCAGAGCTGCTACCGGTCCGCCAAAACCGGTGACTAAATTCACCAGAACACTCAGATGGGCTAACATCGCCCAGGTTCGTTCATCGCCAGGTCCTATCTCTAATGGAGAAAAGCTCCCCGGCGGTTGTTCCGAGGCAGAAGAAAGATGATTTGTCGGATTGGAGAGGTTTTCCTCAGGTCTCACCTCAGAAGAGGCAGAATTTTCTATTGATTGATCAGACATATGGTTCTCCTATTAGCCAAGTTCACTCTATTTACGCATTGAACGCCAAAACGTTTTATTAACCGAAAGAAAGAGAAACTTTACGAAAAGCCATAAAAGACAAAACCAATTTTCAAAATCTACATAAACTTATCTGGTCAAAACACGTTCCCTTTTCTATAATGCTGCTTCAATTGGAGTGATGATGTCCGAAGCCCCAAAACCTCCGTCCCGCCAGTACCCCCCTCTATGGGAGAAGATGGTTCCTTATCTGCTCGGATTCATCTTGCTTGCTATGCTGATCCTATTGGTCGTGGCGGTGGGGGTTGCCATGGGTTGGTTTGGATAGTCAAAACACGCTTCCTTAGGAGATAGCTATGAGCGCTTTTATCGGTTGGTTGCCACTTTTCTCTGCGTTCGTTAGTTTTACTTTCGCATTGGTGGTCTTGCGGCGGTATCTGCAACGCCAAGGCACTCATCTATTGCTATGGGGAATCGGCTTGATCTTCTACGGCATCGGGGGGTTTTGCGAAGGATATTACAGCCTGTGGGGATGGCATCCCCTCGTTTATCGATTGTGGTACCTCTTTGGCGCGATTCTGGTTGCCGCTTGGTTAGGACAAGGAACAGTATTCTTACTAGCACGAGCTAGATGGGCAAAGATAACCTTCATCATCCTTCTCCTGGGATCGAGTTATGGGGCAGTGCGTGTGTTCACTGCCCAACTCGATCCATCTTTACTCACCACCTCAGCCCACACCGGCAGTGAATTGAGCGGGCATGCCATTGTTACCCCTGGGGTGCGTATTTTGACCCCCTTCTTCAACCTCTACGGAACCATCACTTTGGTCGGTGGGGCGTTGTACTCAGCTTGGCTGTTCTGGCGAAAGCGGGTGCTGTTGCATCGAACCATCGGTAATATCCTCATTGCAATTGGGGCAATGGCTCCCGCCTTTGGAGGTACGTTTAGCCGTTTGGGAATCCCTGGGGCGCTCTATCTCAGCGAACTTATCGGCGTCCTTCTGATGTTCGCCGGCTTTATCCGCGCCACGACACCAATTGAAATCAAGAGCCCTGCATCGCGACCATCGAAGGCATAAACGAAGGGCAGATCAATCCGACATCAAATCTCAATCGGTCAAATCATCTACTGTAAAAACCCCTCCAAACGACGGTTCGGTTAGGGGGTATTCACCATTAAGCGGGGCGCGGTATAATGACATTCGCCCGTCAATCGTGCGGTAGAAGCAGAGATTTTCTAAGGTTCTAATTTGATCTACGAATCGCTTTTCATCGCCTTCGGATTAGCTATGGACTCCTTCGCCGTTTCTTTAGGAGTCGGTACGGGGCAAAATTCCCATAGCACCCGTTCAAAGTTGCGTCTTGCTTTTCATTTTGGAATCTTTCAAGCGGGGATGACTCTATTGGGATGGCTGGGAGGCACAACGATCGAATCGCTGATCCGCGATTTTGATCATTGGATTGCCTTTTTATTATTGGGTTATGTAGGCAGTAAGATGGTATGGAGCGGCTTTCACGAAGGACAGGAAAGTTACCCTTCCGATCCGACTCGGGGTGGATTGATGGTGCTTCTATCGATAGCAACCAGCATTGATGCTCTGGCAGTGGGTCTGAGCATGGCGATTTTGCGAGCCCCGGTCTTTATCCCATCCTTATTTATTGGATTAGTTGCATTTCTGCTTTCCGCAGTCGGGCTGTTTTGTGGTTGCTACTTTGGAGAACGCTTTGGTAAAAAAATGGAAATCTTTGGGGGATTTCTATTGATTGCCATCGGCTCGCGCATTCTTATCGAACACCTCTTTCTCTGACCTGTAACTTTTTTGGATTAATCACATCTAAACTCTCAGATAAACCCAAAACTTTGTTCTTCTGGAGATATTCGATGTCATTTGTGAACGAAGCCAATTGGGATCGCATTTTACGCGTTGTCCTTGGACTTGCCATCCTGTATCTGGGTTGGAGCGGTATCATCGGTGGTACTTTGGGCACATTGCTGAAATTCATCGGATTCATTCCTCTGTTTACCGGCCTGATTGGCTGGTGTCCCATGTACTCTTTATTAAAATTCCGCACCAACCAATCCTAAAATGGATCTTAAGCGTTTTCAAGAAACCATCCATCATCATCCCCGCCCAGTGGTGGTTGATTTCTGGGCGGGGTGGTGCGCTCCCTGCCGAGCCATAGAGCCAGCCCTCAAAAGGGTTGAAAAGGAATTTGCTGGGCAGGTAGACCTTTTACGGATTGACGCTGATGAGTCGGCAGACGTGCTTGCTTCCCTGCGCATCCTCGGTATCCCGACCTTGATAGCCTATGACAACGGCAAAGAGGTCATGCGCCAAAGCGGGGTGCAAAACGATGCCGCAATTCGACGCCTGTTTACAGCCGCTCTGAGCGGACAAGCAACAAGAGCTCGCTCATTGACCCCTGTTGACCGCACCGTGCGCCTTGTGGCAGGCATGGGCTTGATCGGGCTTGGCTTAACCCTAAGCCATACTTGGGTTTGGATCCTCCTAGGCGCGCTAGTCGGTTTTACAGCGGTGTATGACCGCTGTCCTGTTTGGCAGGCAATCAGCGGTTTGTTGAAACGGCGATTGCAAGCTTAAATCAAGCGCTGCACCTAGAACTTATAACCGATTTTGCGCAGGAAATCCTTTCTCCACGCAATATCCTCTTCGCCTTCCACCCCTTTGGGGGTAAAGCCGTCAATCACACCTAGGATACCTCGCCCTTGTTCTGTCTCCGCCACCAAGACTTCAACCGGATTGGCGGTAGCGCAGAAAATGCGGCACACCTCAGGGATCATCTTAATCGTATTCAAAACATTAATCGGAAAATATCCTTCGCCTAAGAAGAGAATGAAAGAATGACCCGCTCCGATGGCTAAGGTATTCTTATGCGCCAGCTCAATCATATCTGCATCGGTGCCCGTCCAGCGCACCAGACATTTTCCCGAAGCCTCACAAAAAGCCAGCCCAAAGCGGATTCCCGGCACGGTGCTGACCAGCGCTTCATGGATATCTTCCACTGTTTTGATAAAATGGCTCTGCCCTAGGATAAAGTTTATCTCTTCGGGTTTTTCGATCTTTACGGTGAGAATATTTGCCATTTTTGAACCTCCAAACATAATCTTTTTCAGGGAACGTAAATCGGCAAGGTTTGCACGACAAATTTATCCCCAACCCGCTTCACAATGAAATCAAATTGGGTCATCGGGGGAAGGTCCTCGACTTCAGCCCCACAACACGGACCCCAGATAAACAAGGTCCCATCGGGATTTTGTAACTCGACAGTAAAGCGGAATTCATCGTCTGAAAGCTGTGCGGTATGCACCCAGTTCTTGACAGTGAGATTACACACAAAGCCATTTTGTTGACATGCTCTTGTCCACAGGGCGAGCAGATCATCGCTTGCCACATCTGGGTTCATCCCGATCAGTTTCTCATAGCTGCCACCGTAACGATTGATGACCGTCGGGTAGTCTGCCTTCATCAGTGCTTCAAAGTAAGCCGAGAGCGCTTGTTTGGCTGCTTGCATGGTTTGAGGATCTTGGATTTGGTGGGCTTGATCGGCAATTTCCAGCGCAAATTCTTGGATACTTTGTCGTGCCAGTTCATCAGCGTTTTGTTGCCCGCGTCCATTAAAAACCAGCCGCGTGGTCATCGCATCGGCGGTATTTGCTTCCCCTTCACTGCTTTCAAAGGGCAGGTAGGTATCTGCCCATTCATAGACCTCCTGCATTTGCGCAGCGTTGAGGGTAAGTTTTTGCACCCCAAGCTGGTGAGCAGGGCGGCAAGCGCTGATTTCGGCAATCCCGCTTCGATAAATCAAAACATCTTCACAAATGCCCGCCAAACCGCCCTCTCGATGAAAGGCAATCACAACCGTCGAAGCAACTTTTGCCTGAGGATCGTATTCTGTCCAGAGCTGGCGTGCCCATTCGGCTAACATTCTTTGCTCCGTCAAGGTAGCCGTCACCCCGCCGCGACCGTAAAAGGTCAGGCTTCCTGCAGGGGTTTGGGCCTCAAACGGAGCATACGTTTCGACGAAGCGTTGCACATCTTGGGTTCGTTCTCGCCCTAACAACGGTACGGTGCTCAAGGGCATATCACACTGACCGGTTGAGATCGCTTCTTCATAGAGCAGGATCGACTGACAAACGCCTCCTTCCTCTGCCTGCCATTTGAGCAGGACATTACCACCCCGGACATCTGCCCGAAGCGCCAGCCGCACATCGCTGCCGCTCAGATCGGTATGGAACTCATAGCGCTTTCCATCCGCTTCCAAGAGAACACGAAAACCAGGGGTAATGACCTGAGCGCACATCAAGCCAGGCGTTTCAATTCCCAGACAGGCATCCGGCCAGTCTACCCGTTCAGTACGCACAATTCGAATCGCTTCGACTGCCTTCCCCAGTTGAGCCGCCAGCAACTGCTGAGCGGAAAGTGCTGCGCCGGGTAAGAAACGTCGTATAGAGCCATCTTCGCTCACCCGAAATTCATATTGAACCCCTTCCCCTAAAATAACCCCTTGATAGCCTGAAACGATCACTTCAGCACACATCTCGTCTTCTTGGGGCAAACCTAAACAGCTATCCGGAAACTGGCTGGGTTCGACAGAGAAAACTTCCAATTGCTCTACCGGCACGCCAAGCTGCTGAGCTAATTCCTGCCGTGCCGCTTCCACCGCTGTCGTAGAGATTGGAACAACCGCAGCCGTTTGCTGTTCTTGGGGTGTCTGCTCCCCGCCTGGCGGAGCAGAGATAGGTGGACTGCAAGCACCAACAAGCAATAGCAGAATGAATGCCCCCCAACCGAAAAGGGAATAAGTTGTTTTCATTTGCGAACTCCTCCTGTCTCCTTTCGCCTTACCTTTCGATGATGCCGATCGAGAAACTCAAACTTCATGATTTCCAAAACGTCTCGAACCATCCTTTGGTTCCTCAGCCCTGGCAGTTGTATCATCCTTGTCTGGATCTCAATCATACCTTCTTTTAGGCAATTTTTGGAAAGTTAAACCCTATTCTAAGCTTCGATGAAGGTAGGTCAATGGAAAATGCACTATAATTGGCGACATGAGTATCCTCGAAGCTAAACTCCGCCTTGAAATCGCTCAAATTGCCCACCAATTAGCCCAAAATGGCTTAGCACGCTCGAGCGACGGGAACATCTCCGCCCGTTTCTGCGGCGATCGAATCCTGATCACCCCCGCCGGGGCATATAAAGCGTGGCTCGAACCACACGAAATCGTGCAGATCGATCTGAATGGCAACCTGCTCTCGCATCAATCAAAACGGAAACCCTCTTCAGAATATCGTATGCATCTGGCTGTCTATCGTCAACGCCCAGATGTCCAAGCGGTGATCCATGCTCATCCACCCATGACAGTTGCCTTGACCTTGATCGGTCAACCCTTCCCGGCAGAGATAGTCCCCGAAAGCTTGACCGCCTTGGGCGAAGTCCCAACCGTACCGTACGCCAGACCTGGCACAGACGACATGGGCACAAAGCTTATTCCTTTTTTGCATAATCATGATGCGCTCATCCTTGACCACCATGGCAGCTTAACCGTTGGAAAGACATTAGAAGAAGCCTTGATAAAACTCGAACGCCTCGAAGCTGTAGCCCATTTGTGGATGCTTGCCAACAGCGTCGGCAAGGTGATTCCTTTACCACATGACGAGATCGAGTACTTAAAAAGTATCCGCGCGCTCCAAAAAATCAAAGAAGCCGAACACGATTGAATAGAGTATCCCATTTCAGGAATAAGATGATGAACCGAAAACTCAGTCCCAATGCCCAAAAAGTCCAGCAAGCGATCCAGCAGCGTGGTTATTCGATTGAGGTCGTTGAGCTTCCCCAATCCACTCGCACTGCGATAGAAGCAGCTCAAGCTGTGGGCTGCGATGTCGCTCAGATCGTCAAATCTCTCATCTTTAAAACCAAACGCACGGAGAGACCCATTTTGGTCATTGCGAGCGGCGCTAATCGGGTCAATGAGAGAACCATTGAATCACTGATTGGTGAACCGCTGGGCAAAGCAGATGCAGATTTCGTCCGCCAACAAACCGGGTTTGTCATCGGCGGCGTACCACCCATCGGTCATCTTCACCCCATTCAAACGTTTATCGATGAAGACCTTTTACAATACGATGAAATTTGGGCCGCCGCCGGCACCCCCCATGCTGTCATTAAATTGACTCCTCAGATGCTGGTAGAGATGTGCACGGGGAAAGTGATCAAAATTACGTAATCGTGATGCGGTTCTTCCCCTCTCGCTTGCTCTGATACAAATTTTCGTCCGCACGTTGATAAATTGATTTGAATGTATCCTCACTGCAGACTAAAGTACCACCAATCGAAACGGTCACGCCGATCTCACCTTTTTCAGTAATCAGGGAATTCTTTTCCACCAAACGGCGTAGTTTTTCTGCAATCGTCTCGATGTGATGCAGACTGACATCGTACAGGACAACAACAAATTCTTCTCCTCCCCAGCGACCAACATAATCGCTGGCGCGAACGCTATATTGAAGTGTCTCTGCCACTAGCTTTAGCATTTGGTCACCAACCAAATGCCCATAAGTATCATTGACAAGCTTGAAATCGTCCACATCCACCAGTAAGACTCCAAAAGGATCAGACGCCTGATGATAGGCTTGCAGGGCAGCCACCAAATTCACTTCACTGAAACGCCGATTGCCGATATTGGTCAAGGCATCTTGGTCGGCAGCGCGTTGCAGTTCCCGCATCCGATGCCGCGCGGCAACGAAGATCGAGTTGTCACTGAACACCTCTACTGCACCAATGATCCCACCGTTCCCATCTCTGACGGGTTGGGTGCGAACGCGCACCGGCACACGGTAACCTTCTTTGTGGTGAAGATAAACTTCCATTTCGCGAGGGATACCATCCTCGATCACCGCTGCTAGGGGACAGCCACTTTTACAAAGCAGGCGTCCCTGTTCGTCAACATGGTTCAAAAGCTGTTCAAAACAGCTTCGTCCAACAACCTCTTGACTGCTAAAGCCACTAAACTGTTCTGCGGCTTTGTTCCAATAGGTAATGCGGCGCTCTGTATCCACAAAATAGACCCCATCGAAAAGGTTCTCAAGGATCGTGCGATAAAATTCTTGGGAATGGCTCATTGCTCGGCTCTCCTCTAAGGCGTTCGATTATATATTCGCCGATAAAGAGCGAAAATCTCATAAATCCGCCGTAAATAATCGCGCGTTTCGGAGAATCGAATCACTTCCAAAAATAAATCCGCATCGCCATTGGCAAGTTGATGCCATGCCATTGCGTTCCCAGGGCCACCGTTATAGGCTGCCAAGGCAGCATAAAGATCTCCCTTGAAGTAATCTCGCCACTTGGCTAGATAATATGCCCCAAATTCAATGCTGACTTGGGTACGATATAAATCTACAGATGAATAATTGGAGGGCCAACCCAAATTTTGGGCAATTTCATCGCCTGTAGCGGGCATAATCTGCATCAAGCCGCGCGCCCCTGCAGCGGAGCGAACAAACCCTTCAAAAGCGCTCTCTTGGCGAACAATGCTATACAGAAGCAAAGGGTGAATTTTGTACTTTTGGGCGGCTGGGAGGATCAAATCACTGAAATAGACCCCAAAACGAACATGATTGAAATACAATGGAGCGCTGATTGACGTGGCATCATCATAACCGGCTAAGTTCAGCACCTGCCTTGCTGAAAAGATCGCCAAGCGATAAGCGCCGATTTCCAACATCGCATTGGTCAAGCGAAAGCTGTTGACGGCATCTTGGGAGACAGCGATACGCAGGTCTTCAAACTCAAGGCGCGCCTCGTCGTATAAACCGAGCCTCCACAATTCCATCCCGCGCTGAAAACGGGGATCATTTGCCAAATCCCCCATTCCGCTGAGATCAACTTCATCGCCAACTTGAAAGGTCGAGCGCAGCCATTCCTCGGCCTGACGGCGTTCGTTTTCCAGATCAACCGCCAAGTCAATCATTTGCGGCGGCGTAAACGGCGCTTGTCCTAAGATGAGCTCACGGGCGCGCTCACTGTAATAACCGGTGGGATCGATGTTCACCGCCTGCCCCCAGGTCACCTGAGCTGCAACCTCATCTCCTAATGCCTTTTGGCATTTGCCTTGCCACAGGTATGTAGCTGCCCGTTCGCGCAGGTTAGGTGCTATCCCCAAAGCGCGGCTGAATAGCGCCAAAGCACCTTGATAATCCCCAATCCGATAGCGACTGATTCCAGCCAAGAACACTCCCCGATAGGTATAGTCACTGCCTGGGTATTGAGGTTCTAGTTTCTCCCAAATTTCAGCCGCGCGTTGCAACTGACCGTCCATTTCGGCAACCAAACCAGCGTCAAAGAGAAATTCAGCGGCGCGAGGATGATTTGGCGCAGTCTGGACAAACTTGAGCAGAGTCTCGATTGCCGCGTTGTAATCTCGTACAAAATTCCACAACGTGTAGGCTTTCTGATCCCAGGCATCATCCCAAAAGCGGTCTTCGGGGAATTCAGCGATCAATTTATCCCAAGCTTTGATTGCCTTTTCATACGCCCCTGTCGCTCTTAAGGTCAACCCATAATAATAGAGCGCTGTCGCCAGGTTTTGCCCGCCTTTTTGAAAATATCGATCAAAAGCCGCTAGAGCCACACCATATTGACCGGCGAAATAATCCACGATACCCCGATTCAAATCGTCCACCGGCACTCCTGCGTCCACCAAGAGAATCAGTGCTTGGTAGGAGTCGTAAGCCGTTGGATAATTGTTGACCGCATCCAAATAGGCAGCATACGCTTCTTGCATTTGCCCCAGTGCTGAAAAGGCTTGGCCTTTCAGGTATGCCATTTGCGCCTTGGTTGTATCACTGCTGGTGCGATAATAGACTTCATCATATAACGCAATTGCGGTCTGATAATCACCGGCCAATGCATGCGTGCGGGCAAGCTTAACCTGAATCTCTAGGGAGTTGAGCATCGAAGGAGATTGAAGGGCAGCACGGTAATCGTTGGCTGCTTCGGTATAACGACCGGCGGCTAATAGGGCATCACCGCGTAGATTGAGTACATAGGCATCAACAACCCCAGAACGATAAGCGAGATAATTCAAAAAAGCGTCTGCGGCCTCGCTATAGCGTTGAAGGGCATTGTAACTTTCCCCCAAAACAAAATGCGCATACGGCACGTGAGTAGTTTGGGGGTACTCGCGTAGCAGTTGCTCAAGGGTATTAATTGCCCCACGATAGTCACCCATTTCAAAACGAGCTTTACCTTCTCCCAATAACGCTGCGGCTTGCAGATCAGCCTCTTGGCTTGCGGAGGCGGCCTTGCGAAACTCTTGCATGGCTTGTTCCCAATCGCCATTGCTTAGAGCACGTTCACCGCTTGCAATGCTTGTCGCCGGAAGAACGGTGGGCAAGGGGGTAGCGGTAGGAACGAGGGTCGGTAAGAATAATTGATCAAATCCGAGCGTCGGAGACGGAATCACCTCTGTTTTAGGGTCAGCCGGTTGAGGAGAAAGAAAACCAGGCAAATTACACGCCAAGATTACGCACAAGGCAAAAAAAACAAACAGCATGAACTTGATTTGCCGAATGTACCGTTTCATGAAATGCACTATAACCGAGAGGTAAGTCCCTGTCAAGCATAGCCAAATCAAGGTTGTTAGATTTTTACATACAACCTGTTGCTTGACATCCCATTAAATCGGCGACTATAATTCTCTTAACATCGATCCTTAAGGAGCGGTTTATGCCCACAGCTCTTGTGATTAGCCCACATGCCGATGATGCCGCTGCATTTTGTGGTGCCACGCTCGCCAAACTCGCAGCCCAAGGTTGGAAAATTGTCCTCGTTCGTGTTACCGATGATGCGAAGGACTCAGTTGGATTAAACGAAGAAGAAACTCGTCAACGCATTGCTCAAGAATTGCGTCAAGCTGCTTCGATTCTTGGTGTTCAGGAGATTGTTGAGCTGGGTTATGAGACCGATCAGCTCTTTGCAGTCTCCGAATTAGAACTGCGTGAACGATTTGTCTATTTGATCCGCAAATATCGACCGTATGCGGTGTTTTCTTTTGATCCAGATGGGTGGGAGGAAAACAACCAAGACCACAAGCGCGTAGCAGACGCAATGGATGAAGCTCTATGGGTATCCGCTTTTGACAAACACTACCCCGAACATTTCCAAGAAGGTTTACAACCTTATACCGTGGTTGAAAGGTGGTTTTTCGGACGCAAATTGCCTAATCCAAACCGAGCAGAAGATATTAGTGAATTCCTAGAAAAGAAAATTGATGCTTTATGTGCGCATCAAACCCAAATCAAGCATATGTTGCATCAGTATCAAATGCAACTAGCTGCGTGGGGAAAACGCGTGCCATGGGTAGACCTTTCCTATGAAGGAGACCCGAAAGAAATTGTGGCTGTCTTTCTTCAAGAACAAGCCAATGCGGTTGCACACCATTTTGGCTTAGGTGAAGGGAGGATGGGAGAGCTTTACCGCTATGTGCGTTTTGGAGACTTGGAAGAGCTATTTCAAATGATGTCAGTACCCCTATCCGAAAATCAGGATCAAGTTGAGTCTGCTTCAAAGTTGCAGCAGAATCGGGCGAATCAAGAGCAACCAGATTATCTTTCCCACATCCTTGCCTCCAACTTGAACCAGCGCATTCGCTTGATGGGACATCATCATTTATGTGCGGGTGCCTTTGAAGAGCTGTTTGAAAGCATTCCCTTTCGCATGGCTTATCGAAATCTTGTCGAAAACCTAAAAGCTAGCCCCGATTTAGAAATTGAGAGCATCTTTGGTTACGATGTTTTCTGTTATCAGTGCGGCTATTGGGATGACGAAGAAGGACGATGCAGCACAGGCTGGAAAAACAAAATCTCCTAAGACGCTGCCGTTTTGGATTATCTCGGAATTCGGACAGGTGAAGTGCGTCGTCTCGAAGACCTACAACGTTTATTGGCAGAGAAGATCACTCCGCAGATGCTCTTGTACTTCTGCGGGCCTGGCGAATGGAAATGTGAGAACTATGTCTTAGGAATTTGTCAACGAGGTTATGCAAGGTTGCGTCAACGGTTTGGGATAGAATAGCTTAATTTCCCAAGACCTTTTGCAGCCAAAAAAGCTAATCTGGGGCAATCCAAATTCTTTGACAGGGAGGGTCAGATGGCTACTCAACGAGGTACGCGTGTTCGTTCTCTTGTTGCGTTGGGATTCGGTTTCTTTATTGATAGCGCCGAGGATTTGGCTTTACCGATGTTGTTCCCTGCTATCCGCAATTCCCTCGGCTTATTGTATAGTCATCTAGGACTGATTGACAATATTCGCATCATTTTCCAAACATTTTCAGGGCCCTTTTGGGGGATGTTAGCCGATAAATACAACCGCAAGTGGATTCTAGTGATTGGGACAGGTGTATGGGGAATTTGGACCGCTTTGTGCGGTTTGGTTGATAGCTTTTGGCAGTTGTTGATCTTGAGAGTCGTAGCTTGTATTGGCTTAGGATGTCTTTATCCAGCAGCGTTCAGTATCTTAGGTGACATCTTTGGGCCAAAAGATCGCGGCAAAGCGATGGGTACAATTAGCGCAATCGGAATGTTTGGCATTGTGGTTGGGGCATTAGTGTTTGGTGAGTTGACCTCTATCCCTGAAATTGGGTGGCGGATCGGACTGATCGGATTAGGTGCTATGAGTGTCATCTCCGGCATAGTCATCGCCGTTTTGATTAAAAATCCGGTGCGCGGCGCTGCAGAACCGGAATTGAGTGATGTAATTACCGAAGAAGCCGAGACCCAATTTGCCTTCTCGCTCAAGAAAGTTCGCGAAGTCCTCAAAAGTGGAACGCTATGGCTTAATTTTATTCAGGGAGCATTTATCATGACCTGCATTAATGCCCTATCAATCTTCTTCGTCACATGGCTCGTCGACGATCGAGGCTTTTCGGAGAGCGAAGCACCCATTTTCTTTGCCGGCATCGTGATCTCGCTGGCAATCGGGTCGTTTGTCGCCGGCGTCGTAGCAGACTGGGCAGATGTCCGTTCCCCCAAATATGGACGGATACTCTGCTCACAAGGTTCAATTGCCATCACCTTGCCCGCCTTGTGGTATCTCTTCACTCAAGCACAAAGCGAAATGCAAATTCTCATCCCATCCATCTTAGCCGGCTTCTTTCTGGATTGGACACGACGAGGCGTCCAACAACCCCTTGCCCATGCGGTGACCAAGCCCGAGCTCCGATCTACGGCAATGGCTTTGATGGAGTTCACCCAAGGAGCTTTTGCATCCATCGTAATCATCTTATTTGGCAGTTTTGCTAACCAGTATGGTTTAACCCGCACCTTGTTAGTTCTGTCGGTCGGTTTCTGGAGTATTGCGTTGGTTCTCACCACATTCTACTATTTCATTTATCCTCGTGAATCGGCCGCTTTCCGACAGGAAATGCTCGTTCGCCGTGAAGTCTTGGTTAGTCGAAGTCAAACGATGGAAAATCTATAAGAAAGGGACAAACCATGATCGAAATACACAAATGGGACGGGGAGGGGTATCAGCCTTTGGTGTTTACCCCTCAATGGATGGCAGCAATTCTCAACTGGCAACCCCTTTACGACCTAGACAATGCCGATGAGATCGAAGTCCATCAACATACCGATGAAGTATTCGTTCTCTGGCGCGGACGCGGTGCGTTGTATTTTCTGACCGAAGAAGGAACACTCGAAGTACAGGATTTGGAACCTGGCGTCATCTATAACGTTCCAGCCGGCGTATGGCACGGCTGCCTGGGAAACCGCGAGGCTTCCTGGATCATCGTCGAGAACCGTGACACGCACTTGAACGATACCACCGTGCGAAAAATGAGCGAACTAGAACGCCAAACGCTGCGCCAAAAAGCCCCTCAATGGGCTAAAGGCTGATCCGATACTCCATCCAAAATATGATATAATCTGGGCGGCGATGAGGCTCGCCATATAACCGTCTGGCTGACTGATAGCCTCTACGGGATTTTTCATCCGTGGAGGTTTTTTAATTTGGAAACTGTTTTGTTCTTCTGTCCTACTTGTCGAGTGCCGAATGAGCGTGGTGCTCTCTGTCCACAGTGCGGCGAACCATGTCTGGACAGAGCACGCACGACCGCTGAAGCGCTGCTCAACACCATTCTATCCAAAGACTCCGATCGCGCGGCGATGGCAGTGGAAGTGCTAACCCAATGGCTGCACGACACGCGAGCAAAGGTACCCTTGTCTATGC
>FWPU01004428.1_pt1 | contig 32777 bp, 26 predicted proteins | sample 2228361 | NCBI WGS metagenome assembly FWPU01 (sample SAMEA103939777, study PRJEB20133) | metagenome
GTACAGCTCCTCGAAGGGGCGGGTGATGTTCTGGTCCAGCAGGTCCTGGTTGAACCCCCAGGTGGAGACCGTCAGCGTGCGGCGCTCCTGGGCCTGGGCCTGCTGGAGGCCGGTGACGCCGGTGAGCGCCAGCGCCACGGCGAGCAGACCGGTGACCAGACGGGAAAGTCTCTTATCCATGTTTGGCTCCTTAAGCACTATCCAATGTGGCTGCCTTGCTGCCTCGCCCACGGGTGAGGCGGCAACACGTGAAGCTGCGGACGTTTCGCTGCGTTCTCCTCCTCTCTGTTAGCTGAGCAGATGCGGACGAAAGGGCCGGGACTAGCCGGGGGGCGGCCCGGTCGAATCGCGGACGATCAGGTCGATGTCAAAGGCTTTGCGGCTGGCAGGGCGCTCGCCCTCGCCGACGCGCTGAAACAGCAATTCTGCCGCCGCTTTGCCCATCTCGTATTTGGGCAGACGGACCGAGGTCAGCGCCGGGACCGAATAGGCGGTCAGGTAGATGTCGTCGAAGCCCACGACGGAGAGCTGCTTGGGCAGCACCAGGGCGGCCTCGCGGGCGGCGCGCAGGACGCCCATCGCCATCAGGTCGTTGAAGGCGAAGATCGCTGTGGGCGGAGCGGGGAGGGCCAGCAAGTGGCGGGCCGCGTGGTAGCCGCTCTCGCAGGAGAACTGGCCTTCCACGATCAGGGTCTCGTCGACGGGCAGCCCGGCCTGGAGCAGGGCTTCCTGGTAGCCCTGCAGGCGGTCGCCGCGCAGCGTCAGCCGCGTGGGGCCGGTGATGCAGGCGATGCGCCGGTGTCCCAGGTCGATGAGGTGTTGGGTGGCCAGCCGACCCCCGGCCAGGTTGCTGATCATCACCGCGTCCACGTCCAGGTGGAGGGGATCGCGCTCCACGAACACCACCGGCAGACGCTGCGCGATCAGGGCTTCGATGTGCGTGTAGCCCTTGCCTGCCGCGATGTAGATGATGCCGTCCACCTGCTTGGCGACCAGGTTGCGGGTGTGGAGCTGCTCGGTGGCCAGGTCACCGCGCGAGTCGCAGAGGATGACGCTGTATTCCTGGGCCAGGCTGATGTCCTCCAGGCCGCGAATGACTTCGGCGAAGAAGGGGTTGGTGCTGTCCGGCACGATGACGCCGACGGTGTGGGATTGCTTGCTGCGCAGGGCGCGGGCCACGGCGTTGCGCTGGTAACCCAGCACCTCCATCGCCTCGTAGACGCGCGCGCGCAGCTCGTCGCTGACCGGGCGCGTGTTGTTGATGACGTGGGACACGGTGGCCGTGGAGACCCCGGCGTGCTGCGCTACGTCCCGTATGGTGGGCATGCTAAGCCTGACCGGTGTTAAACGTTTGCGTAAACGATTAACACAGTATAGCACAAGATGGAGCGGATCGGTAATGCCTGCTGGAGCGTCCGCGCCACCAGCGGCTCAGCGGTAGGCTGTATGGGGGGCCTGTTTGCCCCGCAGCGTGATTTCTGCACGTTGCGGGGCGCAGCGCAGGGATGACGCGCCCGGTGTGCGCTCAGGTCGGGGTGGCGTGAGCGCCGCCCAGGTAGGCCTCCTGTACCTGGGGGTTATTGAGCAGCTCCTTGCCTGTGCCGGAGAGCACCAGCCGGCCGGTCTCGATGACGTAGGCGCGGTCGGCGATGCGCAGCGCCTGTTGCACGTTTTGCTCGACGATCAGCACCGTCACCCCGTTTCTGTTGACCTCCTCGATGACCTGGAACACGCCCTGCACGATCAGCGGAGCCAGGCCGAGCGATGGCTCGTCCAGGATGAGCAGCTTGGGGCTGCTCATCAGCCCCCGGCCAATGGCCAGCATTTGCTGCTCGCCGCCGGACAGCGTCCCGGCAAGCTGCTGCTGCCGCTCCGCCAGGCGCGGGAACAGCTCAAAGACCCATTCCATCGCCTCACGGCGCTTGACCCTGGCCGCTGGCACCAGCGAACCCATCTCCAGGTTCTCGTAGACGGTCATCATGGGGAAGAGCCGCCTGCCCTCCGGCACGTGAGCGATACCGGCCTCGACGATCTTGTGCGAGGGCATCTGGTCGAGCCGCTTTCCGTCGAAGGTGATGCTGCCTTCGCGGGGGCGCATCAGGCCGGAGATGGTCTTGAGCGTGGTGGTCTTGCCAGCGCCGTTGGAGCCGAGGAGGGCGACGATCTCGCCCTCGTCCACCTGGAAGGAGATGCCCCACAGGGCACGGATGTCATCGTAGTACACCGACAGGTCGCGCACATCGAGCAGCATGATTCCCTCTCCCCCTAGCTGACGCCCTCACCCAGGTAGGCGCTGATCACCACGGGGTCCCTGGAGACCTCTTGCGGGGTGCCCTCCGCGATCTTCCTGCCGTAGTTGATCACCACAATGCGGTCCGAGATGTTCATCACCACGCGCATGACGTGCTCCACGCCGCAGGCCGCCGCCACGCCAAACTCGTCGCGCAGGCGCAGGATCAGGCGGATCATCTCGTCTGTCTCGGTCAGATTCAGCCCGGCCACCACCTCGTCCAGCAGGATCAGCTTCGGCTTCGTTGCCAGCGAGCGGGCGACCTCCAGGCGCTTGCGCCCGGCCAACGTCAGCTCGCGGGCCAGCTTATGCTTGACGCGGGCCAGCCCGATCCAGTCGATAATGCGCTCGGCCTCGGCGTGCGCTTCGGCCTGGTCGTTGGTGCGGGCGAAGGCGCCGACCATGACGTTGTCCAGCACGGAAAGCTCCTTGAGGGGCTGCACGACCTGAAAGGTGCGCCCGATGCCCAGCCTGGAGACTTCGTGAGTCTGGAGCTGGCGGTGGCCTGGCCCGGCGATGACCCTGCCGTCAAAGATGATGGTCCCGGCAGTGATGGGGAAGAAGGAGCAAATGCAGTTGAAGATGGTCGTTTTGCCCGCGCCGTTCGGCCCGATGATGCTCAAGATCTCGCCGGGGGCGATGGTGAAGTCGACGTTGTCCACAGCCGTCAGGCCCCCGAACGTCTTGACCAGCCCGCGCACCTCAAGCAGTGACATGGTCGGCCTCCTCCAACTGGCTGTCCGGCTGGCGCTCCGGCCCGCGCAGCCGCGCCCAGAGCTGCCTGGCCCCGCCCAGCAATCCGCTTGGCATGAAGAAAATCACCACGACCAGCATCACGCCAAAGATCAACTGGTTGGCTTCCCCGAAGATCTCGATGAACCAGTCACCGGTGAGCGTGAGCAAGACGCCGCCGATCACCGGCCCCCAGACGGTGCCCATGCCGCCGATGATGGCAACCAGCACCATCTCTACGGAGAAGCCCAGCCTGAGCACCACATCGGGGTCGATGTGCACGGAGAAGTTGGCCCGGAAGGCCCCGAAGGCCGCCACCAGCATGGCGCTGATCACCAGCGCGTAAATCTTGTAGCGCGTGGTGTCGATGCCGATGGTGGCCGCCGTGTCCTCGTTCTCGCGGATGGCCCGCAGGTAGTAGCCCATCTTGGAGCGCGAGATGCGCCAGGAGACGTAGATGGTCAGCAAGGCCAGGGCCAGCGCGATCCAGTAGTAGGGGATGCGCGGCGGGCTGCCGAACAGCCAGTCGGGGTCGCGCGGCCAGAATTCCATGCGCATAACCTCGATGCCCACCGAGCCGCCGGTGATATCCGGGAAATTTTTGGCCAGCAGGAAGATGATCTCGCCTACGGCGATGGTCGAGAGGGCGAAGTACGGCCCGCGCAGACGGAAGGTGATCCAGCCAATGGCCCAGGTGAAGGGGATGACCACCAGCGGACCAAGCACCAGGCCCCACCAGCCGGAAACGCCGAGCTTGTCGAAGATGATGGCAGCGGCGTAGGCCCCTATCCCGTAGAAGGCGGCGTGCCCCAACGAAAGCTGTCCGGCGTAGCCGCCCAGGATGTTCCAGGCCGAACCCAGCCCCACCCAGATGAACATGAATACAAACAGCGTGATCGTCGTGTTGGCGCGACGACCCTGCACGGCGGTCAGCAGGTTGGGGAAGACGACCAGGGCTACCAGGGCCAGCGCCATCAGGACGTACAGTGCGCGTCGGTTCATGGTGCGCCTCTCCTATACCCGTGACCTGCCCAGCAGGCCGGAAGGCTTGAAGAGCAGGATCAACAGGAAGATCAGGAAGCCGTAGACCGGCGCGTTGTTGGCCCCGCCCAGGAAGCTTGGGTTGTACACGCCGGCCAGGGCCTCGACCACGCCGAGCACGACCCCGCCGACGGTCGCGCCGGTGATGCTGCCCATGCCGCCCAGCACGACGACGACAAAGGCGCGCAACGTAAACGGATTGCCGATGAACGGCTCCACGCGCTGGAAGATGGGGACCAGCAGCGTTCCTGCCGCCCCGGCCATCGCCACGCCGATGCCCATCGCCAGCTCGCCGATCCAGCGCACGTTGATGCCCATCAGGCGGGCCGCCTCGCGGTCCTGGGCGGTGGCCCGCATGCTCTTGCCGGTATCGGTGCGGGTCAGAAACCAGAAGAGCGCCCCGGTCAGCACGATGGCGATGATGAAGGCGACGATGCGCTTGTAGTCCAGCGCGATGCCGGCGATGCGCAGCACCTCGTTATAGAGCGCACCCTGCGGGTTGATCAACTGGTAGTCGGCGCTGAAGAGCAACAGCGCCACATTGACCAGAATCAGCCCCAGCCCTTCTGTCAAGAGAATCTGGTTCAGCTCCGCTGCGTCCAGGATGCGCTCGATGAAGAAGCGCTGGATAAGCATGCCGAAGAGGAACATCACCGGCAGGGTGATCACCAGGGCCAGGAAAGGGTCGATTCCCAGCCAGTTGAACACCAGCCAGGTGAGGTACATGCTCACCATGACCAGCGCGCCATGGGCGAAGTTCACCACCCGCATCACGCCGAAGACCATATTCAGGCCGATGCCGATCATGGCGTAGAGGCCGCCGGTCAGGATGCCGGTGATTAGCGTTTGCAGAAAAATTTCCATCGATCACCGCTTTCTCCAACCCCAGCGACCGGGACGTGGGTGTGCGGTATCCCCCCCCCGGAGCCGGGCGCAGGTTGCAGGATGCCCAGCGAAAGACGAAACAGCCAGCATGGGTCGGCACAGGGCAGTACGATGGCTTGCCATGGGCAGCCATCGCGCTGCTCGCGCCCAATTCATGAGAGGCTCGGTAGGAGCGCCTGACCGGCAGCGCCCCTACCGAGTGTGCATTGGCGACCACGGACTCGGCCCTCAACTGCGAGCGTCAGGAGCCTGAGTCTGTGGATTCTTCCGTCCCCCCTATCTCAGGGTATTCGAAACTATCGCGCTCCTCCCAGCGGGGAGCCGGATAGACAGGCTCGATGGAGGCGACATCTGGCGGCCAGACGGTCACGAACAGGCCGTTTAGCACCTGGGTGACGAGCATGGGATGGGCGTTCTGGCCTGTCTCGTCAAACCGGATCGGGCCGAAGATGGTGTCCATATCCGTCTCGCGCAGGGCGTCACGGATGGCCTCCGGGTCGTCTGCGGTTCCAGCGCGCTCGATGGCATCGGCGACGACGAACAGGGCGGCGTAGGTCTCGGCGCTGTGGTACTGCGGCTCGACCTCATAGCGCTCGATGAACAATTCCGTGAAATCTTCCGAACCCGGCCAGGCCACGTCGGGCGTCCACTGCGTTACCGAGAGCGTGAACTCGGCATTGGGTCCGGCGTTGGCCGGGAAGTCCGGCAGCGAGAAGCCCGCGCCACCCGCAGCGAAGGCCTCCACGTTCAGGTCGATCTCCTCGGCCTGCTGCATGAGCAGCGTGGCATCGGCCAGGTAGGAGACGAAGAAGATGGCCTCCGGATCGCTATCTTTGACGCGCGTGAGCACGGGGCGATAGTCAGGGGACCCGGCCTCGTAGGCCTCGCTGGCGACCACTTCGATGCCCAGCTCTTCTGCGTAGGCCTCCGCTGCTTCGGCGGTGTTGGAGCCAAAGGCGGTATTCTCGTAGATGATCGCGATGTTGTCGATCTGGCCGTACTCTACCAGGAAGTCGAGCATGGTGCTGGCGTAGACACTGGAGGGCGCGCAAATGCGGAACACCCACTCATAACCCTGCTCGGTGATGGCGTCGGTGGCGGCAGTAGGCACGACCATGGGCACTTCATAGTCGTTGGCCACGCCGACTGCCGGGAGGGTGGCCGAAGAGGAATAGGCGCCGATGATGATGGAGACCTCTTCCTCCGTAATCAGGCGCTCGACCATCAGTTGGGCGGTCTCCGGCTCAGACGTATCGTCCAGGATGACCAGCTCCAGCGGGCGGCCCAGCACGCCACCGGCGTCGTTGATGGCTTCCAGAGCCAGCTCATAGCCGCGAAGCTGCGCTTCGCCAAAGCGGGCATGCGAGCCAGTCTGGGATGTGACGATGCCGATGCGGACGGGTTCTTCCTCCTGGGCGCTGATACTCGCGGCAAGGGAGAGCACCAGAGCCAGCAGGAGCGCGAGGGAGAAAACTCTTCTGAACATCAAACCCTCCTCAGAGACACAAGTTGGCATGAGGCTCTAAAGCCGGTTGCGGCCCGCCAAAAGGACAGGCACAGGATCGCCGCCGCGCGGCCCTGCTGGGCCGTGCAGCCCATTGCTGGAAACGAAGTCCGTTCACCAGTCGACACGCCGTCGACGCGACAGCGGCCAGTGTTATCGGGGATCGGCCATCCTGGGCACAAACGCCCTGGCGATGTGCTCTCGTTGGAAGGTTCAGATTATTAAGATTATACACGCAAAAAACCAGCTACAGTCAACTGTAAGGGCTTTGTTGTTGTCATGCATGTGGCAGAAATGAGATAAATGAGGTGACAATCCTCATGAGTTGCGCTGACCGGAAAGTGTATCCGCTCCAGGAGCGGGCGTCTGGACGGCCTGTGGAACAGCCATTCTGTCTGGCAGGGAGGAGCGGGAAGAGCAAGAAGATGTGGAGTGAAGCCGGCCTGCTTCCGCCTGCCAGATGTCGGGCGGGGGCCAATTGCTTGACAAGAAGCGCGGTATGGGCTTACAATACAGGCAACTTATTTCACTGAGTGATAAAACTCGATGACCATTCGACTGCGTGGCAACCGCGACCTCATCAAGGCGCTCAACCGCAACCTGATACTGAACATCGTGCGCAGCCAGGGGCCGCTCTCGCGGACCCAGCTCACCGAGCTGTCTGGTTTGAGCGTCGGCGCGGTCTCCCAGATCACCAGCGACCTGCTGGAAGAAAACTGGATCGTGGAAGTCGGGGAAGGGGAATCGACCGGCGGACGCCGCCAGATCATGCTCCGCCTCAACCCGGACGCGGCGTATGCGGTGGGGCTGAAGCTGATGGAGGACCGGCTCGTGTGTGCCGTGACCGACCTGGAGGTGACGGAGCGGCATTACCTGGAACAGTCCTTCAGCGGGCGCACGCCAGAGGCCATTGTATCCGCCATCGTCAATGTCGTCCGGCAGGTGATTGTGGAGGCCGGGATATCCTCCCGCCAACTGCTGGGCGTGGGGATCGGCCTGGCCGGTGTCGTCGACTCGCAGGCGGGCGTCGTCCACTACTCGCCCTTCTTTCACTGGCACGAGTTGCCCCTGGCGGAGATGGTGTCGTCCCGGCTCAAGATACCCGTGCACGTGGACAACGATGTCAACACGCTGACCATCACCGAGCAGATGTTCGGGGCGGGACACGGGATCGAGAACTTCGCCGTGGCGACCATCGGGCGCGGCATCGGGGTGGGTCTGGTCCTGCACAATCAGCTTTACCAGGGCGGGCCGGGTGGCGCCGGCGAGTTGGGGCATCTGGCCCTGGAAGTGGACGGCCCCCCGTGTGACTGTGGCAATCGCGGCTGCCTGGAAGCCCTCGCCGCCGACCCTGCCGTGCTGCGCTACGTGCGGGAGCACACCCCTGCCGGGAAGCCCGTTCCCCAGACGCTGCGGGAGGTCATCGCCGCCGCCGATGGCGGAGACGCGGTTGCCCTGGAGGCGCTGGCCCGCAGCGGGCGGTATTTTGGCTGGGGGCTTTCCATGCTGGTGAACCTGTTTTGCCCCTCGCTCATTGTGCTGAGCGGCGAGGGCGTGGTGGCCGGGGATTATCGGTTGCGGGCGATGTACGAGGCTCTGCGCGAGCACAGCTTCAACGGGTTGCTGGACAACGTGGCGATCATCGTCAAGCCGACGGACGACCGCGCCTGGGCGCGGGGGGCGGCGGGGCTGGTGGTGGGCCGCTTCTTTGAATCGCCGCTGGTCAAGCCGGCGGCGGCAGGGGTGTGATATATTTTTTGCCGAAGTTTTTTCACGTGGTGAAACAAGTTTGGAGGGCGTGGTAGGGGATGGTCGGACAGAGTCGACTGCGGCAACAGGCGTGGGTGTTGCTCTTCCTGGGGCCAAGCCTGCTGGGGCTGCTCCTGTTCATCGTGGGGCCGGTGCTCTTCTCCCTGGCGCTGACCCTGTTCAGGTGGAACCTGCTCTCGCCGATGGAATACGTCGGGCTGCAAAACTTCGTGGAGCTGTGGCGCGACGAGCGCTTCTGGGCGGCCTTTCAGCACACCATCACCTACATCGTCCTCTACGTCCCGGCGGTCTTTGTGGTGGCCTTCCTGCTGGCGCTGCTGCTGAACCGCCCTCTGCGGGGGCGCGCGTTCTTCCGCATGGCCTTTTACGTGCCGGTGGTCTCGTCCTGGGTCGCCGTTTCCATGATGTGGCGCTGGATCTTCAACCCGCAGTACGGGCTGATGAACTACCTGTTGGGCCTGATCGGCATTCAGGGACCGGCCTGGCTCTACGACCCCAACACGGCGCTCTATGCGGTGGTGATTGCCAGCGTGTGGAAGGACGCCGGTTTTTCCACCGTGCTGTTCCTGGCCGGGTTGCAGGGCATCCCGGAAGTGTACCATGAGGCGGCCCAGATCGACGGGGCCAACCCCTGGCAGCGGTTGCGCCACGTCACCGTTCCGCTCATCACACCCACGGCCTTCTTTGTGCTGGTCACCACGCTCATCGGCTCCTTTCAGGTCTTCGACCAGATGTATCTGATGCCGGTGGAGTACGCCCAGCGCGGCACGACCGTGATCGTGCAGTACATCGTCAACAACGCCTTCCGCTACCAGCGGATGGGCTACGCGGCCACCATCTCCTGGGTGCTGTTCGCCATGATCTTCGTGATCACCGTCGTGCAGCTTCGGCTGCAACGGCGCTGGGTGCACTACGATTTGTGAGGCGACTCATGAGGGCCGACAGATGCTAGAGAAATCCCTGGCCATGACACAGCGAAGCGTTCAGCAGAACCGCAAGGTGCGCGTCATCTCCCCCTACCGGGCGGGCAGGGCGCTGTTGACCGGGCTGCAATACACCCTGCTGATCGCGGTGGCGCTGATCATGCTGGTCCCTTTTGCCTGGATGGTCAGCACCTCGCTTAAGACAGAGGAATACATCCTGCGCACCGATTTCATCCCCAACCCGGCCAGTTTTGACAGCTACATCCGGCTCTTTGAGATCATGCCCATGGGCCGCATGATCTTCAACAGCTTCTTCATCACTGTGACGGCGACCGGTGGTCAGATTCTGATCGCCGCCATGGCCGGGTATGCCTTTGCACGGATGAAGTGGCGGGGCCGCAACCTGGTCTTTGCGCTCTACCTGGCCACGATGATGATCCCCTATCAGGTGGTGGTCATCCCGCAGTTCGTGCTGGTGAGCAAGCTCGGCTGGGTGAACACCTACCAGGCGCTCATCCTGCCCAGCCTGTTCAGCGCCTTCGCCACGTTTCTGCTCCGCCAGGCCTTCCTGAGCATCCCCGCCGAGCTGGAAGAGGCGGCGATTATGGATGGGGCCAACCACCTGGTCATCTTCTGGCGCATCATGCTGCCGCTCTCCAAGCCGGTGCTAGCCACGCTGACCGTCTTCGCCTTTATGAGCATCTGGAACGCCTACCTGTGGCCGCTGTTCGTCGCCCGCAAGGAGGAGTTCATGACGCTGCCCCTGGGGCTGGCCACCCTGCAGGGCAGCAATCAGTCGCTCACCGAGTGGAATCTGGTCATGGCCGGGGCCGTCATCACGGTGCTGCCCATTCTGGTGATCTACCTGTTCGCGCAGAAGTGGTTTGTGCAGGGTGCCGTCATCAGCGGCATCAAAGGGTAGGGCAATGCGTTCGTTCTCTCAAGGAAAGGAGCAAGCTATGTTTCGCAGACTGGCAGTATTGGTCATCGTCCTGGCGCTGGTGGGCGGGACGTTCTCGGCGCTGGCGCAGGAGGAGCCGGTCGTCATCCGTTACGCCAACTTCACGGCGGGCCAGGAGCGCGCGGCGGAGCTGGATGCGATCATTGCCGCTTTCGAGGCCGAGAATCCCGGCGTCGAGATAGAGCCGTACAACATGCCTTTTGGGGACTACTTCACCATGTTGCAGGCCGACTTCGTGGGCGGCGACCCGCCCGACGCCTTCGAGCTGAACTACGAGAACTTCGTCGCCTTCGCTGCCAGCGGCGTGCTGCTGGACCTGACCGAGTACCTGTCGCCGGATGCGCCGTACTATCCGCAGGCGCTGGCGGCCTTCCAGTACGAGGGGCGGCAGTACGCCCTGCCGGAGACGTTCTCCACGGTGGTGCTGTTCTACAACAAGGAGCTTTTTGACCAGGCGGGCATCGACTACCCTGCCCCCGACTGGACGTGGGCGGATGCCATTGAGGCGGCCAGGGCGATCCGGGCGCTGGGCGAGGACATCTGGGGCATCTACTCGCCGATCCAGTTCTGGGAGTTCTACAAGCGGGCTGCCCAAAACAACTGCCAGTTCTTCAACGAGGACCGCACCGAAACGCTGATCAACGCGCCGGAATGCGTGGAAGCGCTGGAAGTGATGGTGAGCCTGCTGGAAGAGGATGTGATGCCGGACCCGGCGGAGCAGGCGGGGGTCAGCGACAGCGAGCTGTTTCTCGACAGCCGTCTGGGCATGCAGGTGACCGGCATCTGGATGATCCCGGCCTATCAGGAGGCGGAGTTCGAGTGGGACATCCAGCTTGAGCCGGGCTTGGCGACGCGGGCCTACCACTTCTTCTCCAACGGGATCGCGGTTGACGTGAACACCGAGCATCCGGAGGAAGCGGCGGCCTGGGCGCAGTTCCTCACCTCCAGCGAGACGGCGGTGCAGGTGCGCCTGGAGGCGGACTGGGAGCTGCCCACGCTGAACGACATGAGCCTGTTTGAGTCCTACCTGGCGCAGACCCCGCCCGAAAGCCGGGAGGTGATCTTCCAGTCGCTGGAAGCGCCCGTGCCCCCGCCGACCATTGCCCAGCAGAGCGCCATGCAGGACATCTTCGACGAGCTGCTGAACGCGGTCATTGCGGGCGACCTTGACCCGGAAACGGCCCTCAACATGGCCAAAGAGCAGATCGACCTTCTGCTTGAGGAGTGAGGGTTTCGGCGGCGTTCAGGTGGTGGCAGCACCCTGCCACCACCTGTTCGTGCCCGTCTCTACTGGATGAGGGACATGAGCCACCTGCTTAGCAACAGCCTTGCCATCATTCGCGCCGGGCAGTCAGCGGGCGGCGCTTACGTTGCCTCGCCCACGTTCTCGCAGTACCGCTATTGCTGGCTGCGCGACGGGACGTGGATCGCTTACGCCATGGACCGCATGGGGGCGCACGACAGCGCAAGGGCCTTCTATGGGTGGGTGGGGCGCACGCTGCTCCGGCATGAGGCGCGGCTGGAGCGGCTGCTGACCAAGCTGGCCGACGGCCAGGAGCCGGACGAGGAGGACTACCTGCCGACGCGGTTCAGGCCGGACGGCGAGGTGGGCCAGGAGTTCTGGTGGGACTTCCAGCTCGACGGCTATGGCTCCTGGCTGTGGGGGGTGTGCGCCCACCTGGCGCTGACGGGCGACGAAGCCCTGTGGGAGGCCCTGCGCCCGGCGGTCCGGATGACGGTGCGCTATCTGGAGGCGCTGTGGCAGTCCCCCAATTACGATTGCTGGGAGGAATTTCGGGATCGGGTTCACATCAGCACGCTGGCGGCGCTGTACGGGGGCCTGAGCGCCGTCGAGCGGCAGGAGGCCGCGCTCGTGCCGGCGGGCCTGCCGGAGCAGATTCGCCGCTTTGTGTTGCGGCACGGCGTGGCCGCGAGCGGGCACTTCTGCAAGTTTGTGGGCAACGAGGCGGTGGACGCCAGCCTGCTGTGGGTCGCCGTGCCCTACGGCGTGGTGGACGTCCATGATGAGCGGTTCGGGCGCACGCTGGCCAAGATCGAGCGCGATCTCCGCCGCCCTCAGGGGGGCGTGTACCGCTACGCGGCGGATACTTACTATGGCGGCGGGGAATGGCTGCTGCTGACGGCCTGGCTGGGGTGGGTCTACGTGGAGCTGGGCCGGGTCGAGGCGGCGCGCCAGATTCTGGGCTGGGTGGAGGCCCAGGCCGCGCCTGACGGCCAACTGCCAGAACAGGTGTCTGGGCACCTGCTGGCCCCTGCCTACTATGCCCAATGGGAGCAGCGCTGGGGGCCGGTGGCCTGCCCGCTGCTGTGGTCCCATGCCATGTACCTTATTCTGGCGGCAGCACTGGGAGAAGAGACCCGTGGTTGAGATCATCCATCGTCCGCTTGGACAGGAGCACCCCTATGAGCAGGGGCCTGAGGAGCGCCTGCCGCGCCATCCTCTGGCCGGTGAGCCGTTTGTGGTGGGGGTCGTCACCCGGCCCTCCGGCGCGGCGGGCAGGGTGGTGGTCCACACCTGGGTCGACGGGCAGCCCGGCTCGACCGTGGAGGCCGTCCACCAGGCGGACTGGGAGCAGAAGCGCCTGGAGGGCGTGGGCGCGGACCTGCTGGAACGCCTTCCATCCGTGGACCAGGATGTCTGGCGGGCCACGCTGACGGCCCCCGAAGCAGGCCGTCTGCTGGCCTACCAGATCGAGGCCGATGGGCGGTTGAGCGAGCGGTACAGCTATCGCCCCCCGACCTGGCGGCCTGATCTTGGCTACAGCGTGCGGATGGAGCAGGAGGCGGGGAGTCTCGTGCTGCGGGTCGTCCCCGGTGGGCCGGGGCCGGAGGAGGCGGCTCCGCTGCCGGAGGCGCTGCCGGCGCTCCTGCATGTGGCATGGCTGACGGATGGCGAATGTATCCAGCGTGTGCGGCTGACCTTTGCCAGCGCCCCAAGGGAGGGTTTCTTCGGGTTGGGCGAGCGCTTCAATGCCCTGAACCAGCGCGGCAACGTGCTCGACGTGCGGGTCTACGAGCAGTACCGGTCGCAGGGCACGCGCACCTACATCCCGATTCCCTTTGTGCTGTCCTCAGCGGGGTATGGGCTGTACGTAGAGAGCAAGCGCTGGATGCAGTTCGACCTGGCGGCCAGCCAACCCGACCGCTGGACGCTGGACGCCGAGCTGGGGCCGGAGCCAACGCTGACGCTGCGCTGGTTCCTGGAGGAGGACCCCTTCCGGCTTGTCGGGCGATTCTCCCGCCACACGGGGCCGCCCGCGCTGCCGCCGCTGTGGGCTTTTGGCCTGTGGATGAGCAGCAACGTGTGGAACTCACAGGCGCGCGTGGTCCGCGAAGTCGAGCAATCCCTGGCCCATGGCATCGTGCCGTCGGTGGTGGTGATCGAGGCGTGGAGCGACGAGGCGACGTTTTACATCTGGAACGACGCGCAGTATAAGCCGGTGGAGGGCGGGGAGGCCTTCCGCTACGCCGATTTCACCTTTCCGCCGCAGGGCCGCTGGCCCGACCCCAAGGGCATGATCGACTGGCTGCATGACAACGCCATCCGCCTGGTGCTGTGGCAGATCCCCGTCCTGAAGCAGTGCCCGGAACCCCACGCCCAGCACGACGCCGACCGGGCCTACTTTGAGCAGGCGGGTTTTGGCGTCAAAGAAGCCGATGGCCGCCTGTACACCGTCCGCCCCTTCTGGTTTCAGCACAGTTACCTGTGGGATGTGACCAACCCTGCCGAGCGCGACTGGTGGTTCCGCAAGCGAGCCTATCTGGTGGACGAGCTGGGCGTGGATGGCTTCAAGACCGACGGCGGCGAGCACCTGTGGAGCAGGGACGCACGGTTCGCCGACGGTCGGCGCGGCGACGAGCTGTGGAACGAGTATCCCAGGCTTTACACGGAGGCCTACTACCGCTTTGTCACCGCGCATCGGGACGGCGACGCCGTCACCTTCAGCCGCGCCGGGTTCACCGGCTCGCAGGTCTCGCCCATCCATTGGGCCGGCGATGAGCGCTCCACGTGGGAGGCTTTCCGGGCGTCGATCCTGGCCGGGCTTTCGGCGGGCATCTCTGGCCTGCCCTTCTGGGGGTGGGATCTGGCGGGCTTCAGCGGCGAGATACCCTCGGCGGAGCTGTACCTGCGCAGCACGGCGATGGCGGCCTTCTGCCCGGTCATGCAGTACCACGCCGAATACAACCCCGACCCGACCGTGAGCCGCGACCGGACGCCCTGGAACATCCAGGCCCGCACCGGCGACGAGCGGGTCATCCCCACCTTCCGCCACTTCGTCAACGTCCGGCACAACCTGATGCCCTACATCTGGCAGGAGGCGGAGCAGGCCGCGCAGACGGGGCAGCCCATGATGCGCGCCCTGGCGCTGCTCGACCCCCAGGCATCGCCCTACCAGTACCTGTTCGGGCGGGATCTGCTGGTGTGCCCGGTGGTGGAGCCGGACGCGACGACGTGGCCCGCGTATCTGCCGGCGGGCGCGTGGTATGACCTGTGGACGGGGGAGCGCCTGGCGGGCGGCCAGACGGTTGAAGCCCCCGCGCCGCTGGAGCGGATACCGGTCTTTGTGCGCGCCGGGGCGGCGATACCGGTCAACCTGCCGGAGGGGCAGGCGCTGGGCAGCTACGTGCCGCTGAGCAAGGTGGGCACCAGGGAACTACGGTTCACCGGGTGATCTGAGCTGGTCCCGGCTGAAAGGCCCCGCTTTTGAGTACTGTGTGTTCTGCAGGGGGCGCAGCGCCGTGCCCCCTTTTGTCTCGCTGGCGCCATCACCGGTCCGAGTCACAGCAAATCGGAGAAGCCCTCTTTTTCCAGCTGGTTGAGCAGCCTGGCGATGTAGCGCACCGCATGCTTGGAGATGACCAGCATGGTGTCGTGGGTGTTGACGACGATGACGCCATCCAGCCCCATGACGGAGACCACCCTGTCCGCCTCCTCGTTGATCAGCAGGCTATCGTGGGTCTCCACCGCCACGACCTTGCCCCGCGTGACGTTGGCCTCTGGAGAGGCCTGTAGCATCTCTTTGAGGGCGTACAGGCTGCCGGGGTCGGCCCATTTCAGATCGGCCTTCAACACCGCGAACTGATCGTGCTCCAGGCGCTCCAGGAAGGCGTGGTCGAAGTGCGTCGCCGGGATGGTGGGGTAGAGCGCGTTGAGCTTCTCGGCCTCCTGCGGCGTGCCCTGGTAGGAGACGATCTCCTGGACAATGGCGGCGATCTCCGGGGAGCGCTTCTTGAACTCGGACACGACGAACTCGATGGTGGCGACAAAATAGCCCGAATTCCACACGTAGTTGCCGGAGGTGAACATCTCGACGCACTCTTCCAGGTTGGGCCGGTAGGTCCAGGAGCGCAGGCCATAATAGGGGATGCCGTTGACCTCGCCCTGCTGCCCGGTCAGCTCCACCCAGCCCAGGTTCTCGTTGGGGAACCTGGGCGTCTCGCCGATGATGACGATCCGGTTCGGGTTGTCAGCGATAAGCTGGCCGGCCCCGTCGATGGCCTGCAACAGGTGGCCGGTGTTCTGGACGTAATTATCTGCCCACTGGAAGAGCACCGGGCCGCGCAGACCGGCCTGGTGCAGGGTGAAGAAGGCGAGGGCGACAGCCGCTGCCACGTCGCGGCGGGCAGGCTCCAGGATGAAGTTGCTGGGGGGTATGCCAGGGGCCTGGTTTTTCAGGGTGTCCGCATAGTTCGCATTGGTGGAGATGTAGATATGTTCTGCCGGGATGAGGGGCAGCAGGCGCTCCACCGCCACCTGGAATGAGGACTTGTCGCCGATCAGCGGCGAGAATTGCTTGGGTGTATTTTTTCGGCTGAGGGGCCACAGGCGCTGGCCCACCCCCCCTGCAAAGAGAATCGCGTACATGTTCAGTGCCTTTTGCTCACTGGTTGGAAAAGTGTATATGGTCAGGGCTTCTACCGGATGCGCCGCAGGGCGGTGACACTTCCCCAGCCGGGGGTCGCCACCCTGGATAGCGGCCCGCTATTTTAGCCGAAACGATTCGATTGGGCGAGGGCGTTAATACGTTGTGCACCGGGGGCGGGGCTGTACCCTGCATGTCTGCTGAGAGAGCAGGTGGCGGGAGGGCAGGGGCGCTTTTGGCAGCCCCTGGCGGGGCGGGTATAATCGGCGCGCTTTGTGAGGGGAAGTGATGTGTTAAGGAGTGGCGTTTGCGCGCGCTGATCACAGGGGCGGAGGGGTTTGCCGGCGGCCACCTGGTGCGCTACCTGCGGGCGAAGGAGCCTGGGTGGGAGCTGTACGGCACGGCGTTCTCTTCCGATGAGGCGTCCTCTCCCCTGGACGGCGTGTTCCGGCTGGACCTGCGCGACCCGGACGCCGTGCGGGCCATGCTGGGCCAGGCCCGCCCGGACTACATCTATCACCTGGCGGCCCAGGCCTTCGTGCCGCGCTCATTTGAGGACCCCTGGGACACGCTGGAGAACAACATCCGCTCCCAGCTCAACCTCCTGCAGGGCATGCTGGAGCTGGATTTGCGGCCCCGCTTCCTGGTTGTCAGCTCGTCGGAGGTCTACGGGACGGTTTCCCCGGACGCGCTGCCGATCACCGAGGATTTCCCGCTCAAGCCGTCCAACCCCTACAGCGTGAGCAAAGTGGCGCAGGACATGCTCGGCCTGCAATATCATCTCAGCCACGAGCTGCCCGTGATTCGTGTGCGGCCGTTCAATCACATCGGGCCGGGGCAGAACGCCAGCTTTGTGGCCCCGGCGTTTGCCATCCAGATCGCGCGGATCGAGCTGGGCTTGCAGGAGCCGGTGATCGAGGTGGGCAACCTGCTGACGCAGCGCGACTTCACCGACGTGCGGGACGTGGCCTGCGCCTACCATCTCGCCCTGACCAGGGGCAGGGCCGGGGCGGTATACAACGTGTGCAGTGGCCGGGCCTACAGCATCCAGCAACTGCTGCACATCCTGCTCAGCTACAGCAAGGTGTCCGTGCAGGTTCTGGTGGACCCGCGCCGCCTGCGCGGGGTGGACCGGCCTGTGGTGCTGGGGTCCGCCGCCCGCTTGCAGGAAGAGACCGGCTGGCAGCCGGCCATCCCGTTTCACCAGAGCCTGCACGACGTATTGGTCGAGTGCCGGGAACGTGTCGCACGTGAGCCAGAAGCATACCGGGGGGGCGATTAAGGAGCGATCCGCATGACCAGAAGAGCGCTTATCACTGGCATCACCGGGCAGGACGGGTCTTACCTGGCCGAGTTCCTGCTCTCCATGGGCTATGAGGTCTATGGGCTGGTGCGGCGCACCAGCACGGTGAACTTCACCCGCATCCAGCACATCCAGGAGCAGATCACCCTGCTCTCCGGCGACATGCAGGACCAGACCTCTCTGGTGACGGCGCTGGAGCAGAGCCAGCCGGACGAGGTCTACAACCTGGCGGCGCAGAGCTTTGTCCCCACCTCGTGGACGCAGCCGGTCTTCACCGGCGATGTGACGGGCCTGGGGGTGACTCGCCTGCTGGATGCCATCCGCACCGTGAACGCCCGCATCCGCTTTTATCAGGCGTCCAGCAGCGAGATGTTCGGCAAAGTGCTGGAGGTGCCCCAGCGGGAGACGACGCCCTTCTACCCGCGCAGCCCCTACGGCGTGGCCAAGGTCTACGGGCACTGGATCACGGTTAACTACCGGGAGAGCTACGGCCTGCACGCCACCAGCGGCATCCTCTTCAACCATGAAAGCCCCCGGCGCGGCCTGGAGTTCGTCACCCGCAAGGTGACCAATGCCGTCGCCAAGATCAAGCTGGGGTTGGCGGACAAGGTGGCCCTGGGCAACCTGGACGCCCGGCGCGACTGGGGGTTTGCCGGGGATTACGTGCGGGCGATGTGGATGATGCTCCAGCAGGACGAGCCGGACGACTATGTGATCGCCACGGGCGTCACGCACTCGGTGCAGCAACTGGTGGAGACGGCCTTCAGCTACGTGGGCCTGGACTGGCGGGACCACGTGGTGCAGGACGAGCGCTTCATGCGCCCGGCGGAGGTGGACCTGCTGGTGGGGGACGCCAGCAAGGCCGGGAAGAAGCTGGGCTGGGAGCCGGGGCACAGCTTCCAGCAGTTGGTGGAGTTGATGGTGGATGCGGACCTGCAGAAATTGCAGGAGGATATGGAAAGGGGCCGGGTGTGAGCGAGGTGGCGCTGGTTGACACCCACTGCCACCTGGACTTTGAACGTTACGACGAGGACCGCCCCGCCGTGCTGGCGCGGGCGCAGGAAGCAGGCGTCGTTGCCGTGATCAACCCGTCCGTTGACCTGGCCAGCAGCGCGGCGGTCTGTGCGCTGGCGGCGGAGCACGCGCCCGTCTACGCGGCGGTGGGCATCCATCCCAACGGGTCGGCGGATTTTGCGCCGGAGCACATCGATGCCCTGCGCGCGCTGGCCAGGCGGGAGGGCGTGGTGGCTGTTGGCGAGATCGGCCTGGATTACTACCGGGATCGCAGCCCCAGGGAGGCGCAGCAGCGCGCCTTCCGGGCGCAACTGGCGCTGGCGGCGGAGCTGGGCCTGCCGGTCGTCATCCACAACCGGGAGGCCAGCCAGGACGTGCTGGCCGTGCTGGAGGGCTGGGTTGCCGGGCTGGACGGCCCCTTGCGGGAGCGGCCCGGCGTGCTGCACTCGTTCTCCGCGTCGCCGGACGTGGCCGCCCAGGCCGTGGCGCTGGGCTTTTACATCGGGATCACCGGCCCGGTCACCTTCAAGAACGCTGACGCGCTGCGCCGCGTGGTGGCGGGTGTTCCTGCCGACAGGCTGTTGATCGAGACGGATGGCCCCTTTCTGGCCCCGCACCCCCACCGGGGCCAACGCAACGAGCCGGCCTACGTGCGTTACGTGGCGGAGCGGATCGCGTCTGTGCGCGGGGTGAGCGTGGAGGAGATCGCGCGGCAGACGACCCTCAACGCGGCGCGCCTGTTTGGGCTGCCGCTGGACCTTTCCCCTTAGACGGCAAGGTGTTTTTCTATCCTAAGTGCGGATAGCCGAGAGCAGAGGCTCTCGGCTAGGCGGTGTTGAGGATTGTTTATGGCCCATTCTACCCAAGCTGTCCCGCGCCTTGCCGCGCTGCGTCATCGCGATTTTCGCCTGCTCTGGGTGGGACAGTTGCTCTCGGTCACCGGCTCCCAGATGCAACTCATTGCCATCAACTGGCATGTCTACGACCTGCTACGGGGACAGACCTATGTGCTGTGGCTGTTTGGACATCCGCTTCAGCTCGAGGCAGAAGCCATGGGTCTGGGCGCGCTGGGACTGGTACGCATTTTACCTATTGTGCTCTTTGCCCTGCTGGGCGGCTTGCTGGCCGACGTGCGGGATCGTCGCAAGCTGATGCTGGCCACCCAGGGCGCAGCCGCCATCTTTGCGGCTGTTCTGGCCGTCCTCACCTTTACCGGCAACGAGACTGTCCTGTCCATCTACGTGCTGACCGCGGCCTCGGCAGCCACTACCGCCTTCGGTAGCCCGGCTCAGCAGGCGCTTGTGCCCAACCTGGTGCCGCCAGAGCATCTGGCCAACGCCATCAGCTTCAACACCCTGTTGCGCTACATGGCGACGATCTTCGGCCCGGCGCTGGCGGGCATGCTCCTGGCCCGCTTCAGTGTCGGCCTCGTCTATGCCCTCAATGCGATCTCATTTCTGGCGGTGATCGTGGCGCTGCTGCTCATGCGCTACCGGGGCCATGCCGCCGCACGGCAGGCCGGCCTGGGATGGCGGGCCATCGTGGAAGGCGTGCGTTTTACGTACAACTCCCGCATCATCTGGGGCACCATGTTGCTGGACTTTTTTGCCACCTTCTTCTCCTCTGCCCGCACCATGCTGCCCATCATTGCGACGGATGTGCTTGGCGTCGGCGTGGAGGGCTACGGCCTGCTGGCCTCGGCGGAGCCGGTCGGGGCGGTCATCGCTGCGACGGCCTTGACTTTGCGCAGGAACATCCATCGCCAGGGGGTGGTGCTGCTGGTGAGTGTGGGCATCTACGGGCTGGCGACGGCCCTCTTCGGCATCTCTGCCAACTTTGCCCTGTCCTACTTTCTCTTTGCCCTGACCGGCGCCGGGGACACCGTCTCTACCGTCATTCGCGGCACCATCCGCCAGTTGATGACCCCCGATCATCTGCGCGGTCGCATGACCAGTGTCAACATGATCTTTTTCATGGGCGGCCCACAACTGGGTGAGCTGGAGGCCGGGGTGGTGGCTGCTGCCTTCGGTGCTCCGTTTGCCATCTTGACCGGCGGGCTGGCGACGGTGCTGTTGACCGCCTGGATCGCCTGGCGCTATCCCCGCCTGCGTCAGTTCACCAGTGAGACAATAGTTCAGGTTCAGCCCGCCTGACCTGCTCAAAACAGAACAGGCCCCTCGCCAGCGACGAGGGGCCTGCCAACGTTAAAAGCCGAGGTTCAGTTGGCGGGGGCGGACGGCAGCGGGGGCACGCGGTTGAGCGCGTCGCGGACCCGCTGCTCCAGGTTGTTCAACTGCTGCTCCATCTGCTGGTTGAGCCGCTCAGTGGCCTCCGTCATGATGCTGTCCACAGCGGTCTCCACGTCAACGCCGTTGGCCTCCAGGATTGCGGCCAGCGAAGAACCCTCCCGCACCTGCTCCATGATCTCCTGCTGCTCCAGGCCGGTCAGCTCGCTGACGGTCTGCAGGACGATCTGGATGGCCTCCATCACGGGACGGGGCTTGCCCGCTTCCGGGCGCGTCGGCAGCGGGTGGGTCATGGCGTTGGTGAAGGCGGTCTCCAGCCCGGCCAGCAGGCGGTCGGCCTGCTCCTGGGAGAGATGCCCATCCTCGACAGCCTGGTTGATCCGCTCGCTGGCCTCGGCAACGGCGGCCCCCACCACTTCATCGGGGTCCGCGCCGTTGGCCTCCACCACCTGGGCCAGCGTCAGGCCCTCCTGGCGCATCTGCTGGATGATTTCGGCAGGCTCCAGGCCGGTCGGCTCCGCCGCCGCGCCGATCAGGGCCTGCTGGCCGCCCTGCCGCACCCTGTCTGCGATGCCCGGACGGGGCGGTGTGACCGCCGGCAGCGGCTGGTTCATCAGGTCGGCGAGGTCGCTCTCCAGCGTGGCCAGTATCTCGTCGGCCCGCTCCTGGGTGAGACGCCCGTTCTCAACGGCCTGGTTGATTCGTTCAGTGATGGTGGCGGCGGCCTGTTCCACCACCGCCGCCGGGTCCACGTCATGGGCGGTGGCCACGTCCGCCAGGGTAGCGCCCGGCGACAGGTCGGCCAGCAATTCACGGACGGAGAGGCCCGTGAGGTCGGCCAGCGCGGCAACCAGGGCGCGCGCGCCCACCAGTTGACCCCCGCGTGGAGGCTCCTGGGCGGAGACTACCCCGGCCCCCAGCGTCAAAACGGTGACGACTACCAGCAACACACTCAGTTTCCTGTACCAGCTTTTCATCGCTTACACTCCTTTTTGTGCTGAGATTGCTCCTGGGCTTGTTGCCTCATCTGGTTTTATCCTCCACTGAAGATGTAAAAAATGTGTGATTGAACTGCTCAGACTCGGTAAAATCTCGCCGCGAGCGGCCTGGTAGCCGGGAGGGCCTGTGGTCGATCTGTCGATCATCATCGTTAGTTGGAACGTGGCCGATCTGCTGGCGGCCTGCCTGGAGAGCATCCAGGCCGGGCCGGTGTACGTGGTGCCGCCGGGGGAAAGGCCCGCTCCTGGCCAGGAGCGCCTGACCGTCGAGATCATCGTCGTGGATTCCGGCAGCACCGATCACACGGCGGAGGTGCTGCGGCGCTTTCCGGCGGTGCGGGTGCTGGCCCAGGCGGAGAACGTCGGCTTCACGCGAGGGAACAACCTGGGTCTGCGGGCGGCGCGGGGACGATACCTGATGCTCCTGAACCCGGACACCAGGGTGATCGGCGATGCCCTGCCCACACTGGCGGGCTACCTGGATGCCCACCCGGAAGTCGGGATCGTGGGGCCGCATACGCTCAACCCGGACGGCTCCACGCAGTCCACGCGGCGGCGCTTCCCGACCTTCCTCACCGCTCTATTCGAGAGCACCTGGCTACAGCCTTACGCCCCGCCGGGTGTCTTGCGGCGTTACTACGTCAGCGACAGGCCGGACGATGGCGTGTTCCAGGTGGACTGGATGCAGGGTTCGGCGTTGATGGCCCGCCGCGAGGTATACGAACAGATCGGCGGCCTGGACGAACGGTTTGTGATGTACTCCGAGGAGATGGACTGGTGCCGCCGGGCCAAGGACGCCGGCTGGCAGGTGGTCTACGTGGGCACGGCGCACATCGTCCACCATGGGGGGAAGAGCACGGACCAGGTCGTGGCCCGGCGGCACATCTACTTTCAGCAGAGCAAGGTGCGCTACTTTTACAAGCACCACGGCAGGCTGGCAGGGGAGGCGCTGCGCTTCTTCCTGCTGGGGAACTACGCCTGGCAGTGGGCGCTGGAGTGGCTGAAGGGGAGGCTGGGCCACAAGCCGGCGCTGCGCCGGGAGCGCACGGCGGCGTACCGCGAGGTGCTGCGATCCCGGTTGAGGCCGGAGGGCTGAGCGTGCGGATCGGGCTGATCAGCGGCGAGTACCCCCCGATGCAGGGCGGGGTGGCGGATTTCACCCGCGAGCTGGCGCGGGCCTTTGCGGGGCTGGGGCATGCGGTCTTCGTGCTGAGCGGCGTCCCCGGCGTGGGCGCGGATGACCCCGGCGTCGTGGTCAGCGCCTGCGTCCGCGACTGGAACCGGGCCAGCCTGGGACGGGTCTCTGGCTGGGCGCGGCAGAACCGGCTGGACGTGGTGAACTTGCAGTACCAGACGGCGGCCTACCGCATGGCGGGGGGCATCCATCTGCTGCCCAGGTTGCGCGGCCCGGCTCCCTTCGTGACGACCTTCCACGACCTGCGCCCGCCCTATCTGTTCCCCAAAGCGGGGGCGCTGCGCCAGCGGGCGGTGTGGATGCTGGCGCGTGGATCGGACGCGGTCATCGTCACCAACGGCGAGGACGAGGAGCGGCTCCGCCGCCTGGGGGGCGTTGCGCGGCTGCGGCGCATCCCCATCGGCTCCAACATCCCCGGCGAGCCGCCGGAGGGCTTCAGCCGGGAGGCGTGGCGCGAGCGCCTGGGGGTGCGGCCTGGGGAGGTGCTGGTGGGCTACTTCGGGCTGTTGAACCGCAGCAAAGGGGTAGACCATCTGCTGCGGGCGCTGGCCCGGCTGGCGGAGGCCGCTCCTCCGCTCAAGCTGCTGCTGATCGGGGGGCGGGCCGGGGCCAGCGACCCCACCAACGCGGCCTATGCCGCAGAGATCGACGCGCTGGTGGGCGAGCTGGGCCTGGCGGAGCGCGTGCTGCGCACCGGGTATGTGGACGGGCGCGAGGTCGGCGGCTACCTGCGTGCCTGCGACTGCTGCGCGCTGCCGTATACGGATGGGGCGTCCTTGCGGCGGGGGAGCTTGATGGCGGCGCTGGCGCACGGCTGCCCGATCCTGACCACCAGACCAGCCTGGCCGGAGCCGGGGCTGGTCCATGGCGAGAACGTCTTCCTCGTCGAGGTGGGATCGGCGGAAGCGCTGGCGGCGGCGCTGCAAACCCTGGCGGCACAGCCGGCGCTGCGTTGGCAGCTTGGCGAGGGAGCGCGCAGGCTGGCCGATTCGTTCACCTGGGAGCACATTGCAGCGCAGACCGTGGCGCTGTATGAGGAGCTGCGGGAATGATGGCCCATCCGCAACGCAATTCGTGTAGTCATAGACAGCAGCGGCGTGGCCGCTGCTCCGTGCGCAAGGCACAGGACATGATGGCTGTGATCGGCCCCAGAGCGAGCGGGTCCCCCACCCCAGCGAAGAGGGCGACATGACCCCGGCCACCGCCCGCTGGCGCTCCGACGCCATAGCCTGCCTGGCCCTGGTTGCCCTGTGGGCGGCCTTCTTCTGGCGCTTCCTGACGCCAGTGCCCGGCGACCAAGCCTCGCTGGTGGAGGGGGACTTCTCCGGGCAGTTTGTGGCTTTTGGGGCCTACCAGGCGGCCCGGCTGTGGCGGGGAGAAGTACCGCTGTGGAACCCCTACAACAACGGGGGGCTGCCGTTTCTGGCGGATACGCAGTCGGCGGTGTTCTACCCGCCGCGCCTGCTGACGGTTGCGCTGAGCGGGCTGGCCGGTGCGTGGACCTACCACGCGCTGGAACTGGAGATGGCCGGGCATGTGCTGCTGGGGAGTCTGTTGATGTACGCTCTGGTCCGCCGCCTGACGGCGGGGCAGGGGGGAAGTGTGCCGGGCGGGATGGTGGCTGCCCTCACCTGGGCCTACGGCGGCTTCCTGACCGGCTATCCCCCCATGCAACTGGCCCTGCTGGAGGCGGCCATCTGGGGGCCGCTGCTGCTGCTGGGCATCCACCAGGCCACCGCCCAGCAGGCGATGCGCTGGCCCTGGCTGGCGCTGAGCGGGCTGGCGCTGGGCCTGAGCGTGATGGCCGGGCATCCCCAGACGGCCTGGTTCCTCGGCTGCCTGTACCTGGCCTTGCTGGCCTATCGGGTCTACAGACGGCGCTGGCGCTGGCCGGTGTTCCTGGGGTCGGCGGCGCTGGTGGGAGGGATGGGGGCGGCGCTGGCGGCGGTGCAGCTCCTCCCAGCTCTGGAGTACCTCCAGCACACGACCCGCGTCGGCTTCTCCTTTGAGGCCAAGGCCAACGGCTTCCCCCTCTATGACGTGATTCAGGTGCTCTTCCCGCGCGTGCTGAGTGTTTGGTCGCCGCTGTATGTGGGGATCGCGGGGCTGGTTCTGGCCGGTGTGGCGCTCTGGCGGCGGGCGCGGGGGGCGGCCTTCTGGGGCGGCGCGGCGCTGGTGGCGCTGGGGCTGAGCTTTGGGGGCAACGCGGCGCTCTACGGCCTGCTCTACAACGTCCTGCCCGGCCTGCGGCTGTTTCGCGGCCAGGAACGGGCCGCCCTGGTCTTTGCCCTGGCGCTGAGCGTGCTGGCGGGGCTGGGGGCCGCTCAACTGGCCGGCGAGGACTTTGCGGGTGGTGACCACCGACGGACATTGAAGCGCGCCCTGGCCGGATTGCTGGTGGTCACGGGTCTGGTGACGGGGGCGGCCTTCGTGCTGTGGCTGGGTCTGGCGCGGGAGGCTTACGCCGGTGCGCTGGGGCCTGTCGCCTTTTCGGCGTTGCTGGCCGGGCTGGCCCTGCTGGCCCTCCCCTGGCTGGCGGAGCGGCCCGCAGACCCCTGGCGGTTGGGCCTGCTGATCGCGCTGGTCGCCTTCGACCTGTTCACGGTGGCGCAGGGCAGCGGCAACACGGAGCCGATCCCGCCGGACGAGCGGCTGGCGCGCCCGGCGCTGGTGGACGTGGTGCTGGCCGATGAGGCCGTGCCCCCGCAGCGGGTGGACGGGCAGCGCGGCGTGCTGGCGAATTACGGCAGCCTGTGGCAGGTCCCCGACATTCGGGGCATCAGCCCGCTCTGGCTGCGAGGGCCGCACGCCATCATCCAGGAGGATTTGCCCGCCCCCCGCGCCTGGGAGCTTTTCGCCGTGCGCTACGTCTTCTCGGACTGGGAGGAGTTGCCCGTCCCTGCCGAGGTCGTGGCGGAGGGCGCGGACCCTTACGGACCTGTCAACCTGCACCGGCTGCAAGACCCGCGCCCCTTCGCCTGGCTGATGGACGACGTGGCGCTGGTGGCGAGCGACGAGCAGGCCTACGCGCTGCTGGCCGACCCCGCCTTCGACCCCCGGCGGCAGGTCATCCTGCCGGCTTCCGAGGCGGCGGCACTGCCGGATTCGCCCGCCGCAGAGGGCAGGGCGGTGGTCACGGCCTTTGCGCCGGAAACAATCACCATCGAACTGGCGGACAACCCGTCGCCCGCCATCCTGAGCATTGCGCTGCCCCATTATCCCGGCTGGCAGGCCGAGGTCGACGGGGAGGCCGTGCCGCTGCTGCGGGCCTACGGGGCGTTGAGCGCGGTGGTCGTCCCGGCTGGCGCGGCGCAGGTGACGCTGACTTACCGGCCCCTGACCTTTGCCGTCGGGGCTGTGGTCAGCCTGGTGGGGTGGGGCGGGCTGGGGTTGGTGGGGGGCGCATTGCTGTGGCGCAGGCGGCGGACTCGCCCAGGAGAGGTGACTGATGTTCGATACGAGTGAGTGGAGCGCGCGCCTGGTGCAGATGGATCGGCGGGCCAGGGCTGCTGGCCTGGGCCTGCTGCTGGGGCTGGTGGCCGGCCTGCTGGGGCTGAGCGTCGCATTGCTGGGGCCGGTGATCACGCTGGGCGGCGTGCTGGGCCTGGTGGCGGGCCTCTACATCCTGACCGATCTGGAGGCGGCGCTGTACGCCGTGCTGGCCGTGATCGGCCTGCTGCCCTTCGGCACGTTGCCGTTCCGAATCGGGCTGACCCCCACCTTTCTGGATATGGCGTTGGGGGCCTTCCTGGCGGTCTACCTGTTCCAGTGGATGACCGGGCGGCGGCGACTGTTCCGCATGACGCCCGTGCATGGGCTGGTGGCCGCCTTCGGGCTGGTGCTGCTGGCCAGCTTCGTCATGGGCCTGGGCCATGCCGTGCTGACGACCAACGTGCTGCGCCAGTTCGCCGAGATGCTGCTGGCCATCGCGGGGGGGCTGGTGCTGGTGGACGTGATCCGAGACGAGGCGATGTTGCGGCGGGTGATGCTGGTGGTGGTGCTGCTCGCCGGGGCGACGGCGCTGATCGGGCTGGGGCTTTACGCGCTGCCGGATACGGCCACCGAAGCCCTGCTGGTGCGGCTGGCTCCGCTGGGATACCCCAACGGCGGGGTGGTGCGCTACGTGGAGGACAACCCTGCGCTGGCGGAGCGCGCCATCGGCGTGTGGGTGGACCCCAACGCTTTCGGCGGTGTGTTGGCGGTGCTGGGGGCGCTGGCTCTGCCGCAGGTATTCGCGGCGCGTCCGGTTGGAGGGCGACGCTGGCCGGTTGTGGCGGCGTTCGGTGCGGTGGCGCTGTGCCTGTTCCTCACCTACTCGCGCGGCTCGATGCTGGCGCTGGCGGCAGCGGCGGCCTTCATCGCCATCATGCGCTACCGCCGCCTGCTGCCGATCCTGATCCTGGCCGGGGTGCTCGTCCTGCTGCTGCCGGTCACGCAGGACTATGTGGCGCGTTTTATCGAGGGCGTGCAGGGGGCGGACCGGGCCACACAGATGCGCTTCGGCGAGATCAGCGACGCGCTGCGGCTGATCGGACGCCATCCGGCTTTTGGGGTGGGTTTTTTCGGCACGCCGGAGCGGGACATTTACCTGGGGGTGGCCAACCTCTACCTGACCATGGCCTCGAACATCGGCCTGGTCGGCCTGGCCGTCTTCCTGCTCACCGTCGCCGGGCAGTTCCTCTACGGTTTGGGGGCCTGGAATCGTCCGGGGCGGCCTGCCGGTCTGGAGCCGTTCTGGCTGGGCGCCCATGCGGGGATCGTGGCCGCGCTGGCGGCGGGCGTGTTCGACCACTATTTCTTCAAGCTGGAGTTCCAGGCTTCTGTGACCCTGTTCTGGCTGGTCTTTGGCCTGGCGCTGGCGGTTTCGCACCTGTGGCGGGGGGCGGAGGCCCAATAACATAGCCACAACCCAGGAGGACGTCGCGGGGACGCCCTCCTGGCCCATCTGCTCTTTGGGGCGGGGTCGGTCAGCCGTTGAAGGCGAAGCTGTCGATGATCACCGAGAAAATGGTGTCAAAGGCCTGGTCGAACGCAGCGTCGGGGGCCTCCAGCCAGAAGACGTACTCCTGTGTCCCGATGGTGGTCACGAAGTACGCCCCCGCCGTGGGCAGCCCGCTGGCCGTGTTCTGGTAGGTGAAGCCCACCAGGTGCCAGGCTTCGTTCCCGATGTAGTAAGGCTCCGAGGCAAAGACCTCCACATCGCTCACATTGGGGTTCTGCTGGAGCAGGGTGAGGTATTGCTGCGCCAGTTGCTCATTGCTCAGCCCCTGGCGCTGGCTGGCTTTGACGGCGATGAAGGTTGTGGTGTCGCCCGGCGGGCTGTAAATCGCCCAATCCTCCACCTGGGTTTGCACCCAGTTCACCGGCACAGAGAAGGTGACCTGCCCACCTGCGGCGCTGGCCGTTACCCAGTTGCTGCTGCCCAGCGAGGCCTGGGTGTCAAAGAATGCCAGGCTGTCTACCAGCAACTCGAAGGCTGCTGAGGCGAGATCCACCGCGCTGGCCGGGGCGTCTACGTCGAAGCCGTAGCCGATCCCTTGCTGCGAGACGTAGATCGCCAGCACCGCGCCGACGCGCGGCTGGCCGTTGAAGGTGTAGGTGTAGTCCACGACGTAGGCGTCATTGCCGTTGAGCGTCACCTGTTGCTGGTTGACCAGTTGGGCATCCTGGAGCGTGTTCCAGCTATCGATGACCTGCTGGGCAACGTCCAGGCCGGAGCTGACCCCGTCATAGGGCAGCACGGTCAGCAGCACGCCGCTGGCGGGGTCGCCTGTGAACAGCCTGCCGCCCTCATCCGTCTGGACGAAGCGCGGCTCGATCCAGTGGGCCGGATAGCGAAAGCTCAGGCCGAACTCGATGTCGGTAAAGCCGCGCTGGGCGGTGTCCAGCCCCTCGTTGTTGACCTGGATGTCCAGCACATCCCGCGCGGTGGCCCCGCTGATGTTCTCGGCCACCACGCTGAGGGTGTAAGTCCCCGTCGGCGCGGGGATCAATCGATAGCTGAACGGCTCGTCGCCAAAGGTCAGGGTCGTGTCGGCTGGCCGCGTTTGTAGCCTGTTGTCGTCGTCCAGGTACAGCCAGTAGGGCTGGAAGCCATCGCCCGGCTTGACGGCCAGCTCGAACGGCACGGGGCCGCTGGGCGTCTGGCGGATGCCCCACACGCTGGTGACCTGCCTGGAGGCCAGGTCGTAGAGCAGTTGCGCGTCAATCGGCTGGCCGCTCTGCGGGATGAACCGCCCGTCTACGACCGCCGATTCCGGATTCTCACGGTGCTGGATGAGCAGGGCCGGTGTCTCCACCGTGCCGTCCGAGATCACGGGCATCTCGGTATCCCAGGAGAAGGTGCGTGTGGAAACGCCGTCGGCCCAGTCTGTGATCTCAGCCCCGTCGGGTGTGGTGGTCCGCGAGACCAGGCGCACGTAGTCCACCAGGACGCTGGTCCCGTCCTCGCGGTGCAGGGCCGCCGCGAAGGTCACGTCCACGATGTCCCGCCCGGCGATTTCCATCTGGATGACTGAGGGCTGGTGAATGCTGGCAACGTCCGGGTAGGCCCCCAGGATGCGGACCTGTGGCCCTTCGCTGACCGTCTGGGTGGCCGTGTTAAAGAAGGTGTCCAGGAAGGTCCGCCAGCCGTCCAGGTCCGGCGAGGTGGCGTCTGCATAGCGGGACGACAGGTTGTACTGGGAGTACGCGCTGCGATTGCGCGGAAAGTAAATGGCGATGCCACGGGATTCTTCCAGCACCGGGTTGGCGCGGTGGTAGACGGCCATCTGAGCGCCCACCTCAAGGACAGCCTGCGCCGCCTGGGCCACGGCGCGATCTGGCGAGAGGGCGCTGAGCAGCTCCATAAACTGCAAAAGATCGGCGGAGGACCACAGGTCGAAGTACTGCGGGTCGTCAAAGCCGCCAAAGACCAGGGTATTGTTGCGGGCGTCGCCGATGCTGCTCAGCACAGGGCCGGGGTTGGCCCGCACCGCAGCGGAGAAGCTGTTGATGGACTCCAGCACCGTGTCGGACTGTCGGAGGTCCACCATGCCCAGGTCGAAGACATCGTAATAGGTCACTACTTCGGTGTAGAAATGCATGAAGCTATCGACAAAAGCCCGTCCCAGGGCCAGGCCGTCCATCTCCGGGTTGCTGGCCAGGGCTTCCAGCGGCGTGGCGTACTCCCAGCCGAAGCCGGGGATCGTCTCCTGGGCAGCCACCCCGTACAGGCCGTAGGGGGCGACTGCCTGGTAAACCTCGATCTGACTCATCAGGCAGGCGTCGAAGCCGATCAGGTCCAGGCGCGCGCCGTTGTTGGCGGCGCTGATCTGCGAGAGCGCCTCTTCCAGCTCCAGCATGCTCAGGTCATCCTCGGCGGCTGAGGCGTCGGTAGCCAGGCCCAGCCAGGCCCCGCCGTGGTCCCAGATGATCAGGGCGTAACGGTCGGCGGGGTAGGCGCGCATGGCCCACAGCGCAAAATCAACCAGCGCTGTCGGATCACCGGTGTTGGTCTCCCCAACGCGCTGGACCACTTCCGAGTTGATGGTGTCGAAGTCGGTGTCCCGGTTGACGAAGAAGCGGCGGGTATCTGTCCAGTCGCCGTTGCTGCTGTCGTAGCCGGCGGCGCGGTCCATCTCCACGACGACGTTGACGGCGGTGGTGCTGCCCACCAGCTCCATCTCGTTGAGGTCACCAATGGCGAACTCCTCCAGGTCGTTGTCTGCGGCCAGGTAGATCATCAGCGTCCAGGCTGCCTGTCGCTGCATGGCCTGGCTGCTGCTGATCGGGGTTCCGGTGACGCTGGAGGAGACACCCGCCATCCACTGCTCGATGTGGGCCTGGGCCTCGGCCTGCGCGTCGGCGGGCATGGCTGCGTGAAACCTGGGGACTGTCGCTGAGGGGGTGGGGGGGGCTGTGCCCTGGATAGGTCCGTTGGGTACGGCCAGGGCGAGCAGGGCTACCCCGAAAAGGACAAAGCGCGCGGCTTTCATGGGCCTGTACTCCTGCGTGTTGGACATTGCTGAGGCGCTGTGGTTTCAGTCTAGTACACTTTGGGGACGGGCGCTAGAAGCCCTGGAGAGAGGCGCGTGACGGGAACAGCGGCCCTGCGGTCTTCGAGAAGTGAGCCTTGCCAAAGGTCCTCTTCTAAGGTACTATCGCCCACGCAAAGTTGCCTGGTCCCTTCCCCACAGGACCAAGCTTTCCGCTCTTGGGGCGCGTTCCGCCGCGCTTGAAGGGCAATCCCGAGGAAAGGAGGCAAGTACCTCGAATCATGCGTTCCTATGAGTTAACCTTTATCGTGCGGCCTGATGTCTCCGAGGAGGCCCTGCAGGGCATCAGGGAGCAGGTCCAGGGCTGGATTGAAGCGCAGGGTAACAAGGTCGTTCAGGTCGAAGCGTGGGGCCGTCGACGCCTGGCCTATCCGATCAACAACCAGCATGAGGGCCACTATTTCTGCTACCAGGTAGAGATAGCCCCTGAGACCATCGGCGAGATCGAGCGCAACCTCAAGCTGAGCGATAGCATCTTGCGCTATCTGCTGGTTCGTGCCGATAGCTAGCAGCCGGTGCCGAGCCAGCGTGGACGAGACGTACTGGTCATAAGGAGTGGGCGCAATGGGTCGCGGGCTTAACAAGGTCATGATCATCGGTCATCTGGGACGTGATCCGGAGATGCGATACACGCCGAGTGGCCGCCCGGTGACCAGCTTCAGCGTGGTGACGAGCCGAAGCTGGACCTCGGCGGAAGGAGAGCGTCGCGAGGAGGAGGAGTGGTTTAACGTCGTGGCCTGGGGACCCCTGGCGGAAATCTGCAAGTCTCACCTCAACAAAGGCCAGCAGGTCTACATCGAGGGGCGTTTGCAGACACGGGGCTGGGAGGACGAAACCGGCAAGCGCCATTACCGCACCGAGCTGGTGGCCAACGAGATGATCTTGCTTGGCGATCGTCGGTCCGCAACCGAGTTTAACCACTATGACTCGGCTGAACCCTCGGATGACGAGGAAGACTACGCCTTCTGAAGCGGTAGTGCAGCAATCAGCATCAAGAAAAGCAGGGAATAACCATGAGTGACAGAAACCGTAACGATATCGAAGAGCTTGAAGACGATATCGAAGAAGAAATCGAAGACGAGGAAGAAGAACAAGACGTGCGCGCATCCCGGCGGACGGCATCGCCTTCCCGCAGGGGTGGGCGACGGCCTATGGGACGGCGAAGACGAACCTGCCCCTTCTGTGCGGAAAACATACGCACTGTGAGCTACAAGGACGCAGATATGCTGCGGCTCTACATCAACGAGGAGGGCAAGATCCGTCCCCGCCGCCAGACTACTGTTTGCTCCAAACACCAGCGTAGCCTGGCGAGGGCCATCAAGCGGGCACGCCATCTGGCCCTGCTGCCTTTCACCGGGCATCACATTCTTGAGGTCTCGTGAGCAGCCCGTCGCGTGGCGGCGTTGGATTCGGCGAGTGTCGCGCGCTGCGCGTCTGTTTTTGCCGGTGCTACCTAGAGGAGAAGATCAAACCGTATGGCCAAGAAAGCCACCACGGGCGTTCCCAGCCGTCGCAAGCGCACCGCTGAGGAAGCACAACGACGGACTTACCTCTCTCGTGCAGAGCGCGAGGCGCGTGCCCAACGCTGGGTGTTGCTGGGCGTGGGGGCAGCACTGGGGATCATTCTGATCGTGCTGGTGGTTGGGGTTGTCTACGAGGGCTTTATTTACCCCAACCAGCCGGTCGCTGTTGTCAACGGCGAGACCATTACCACGGCGGCGTACCAGGCCAGAGTGCGCTTCGTCCGCTGGCAGATCGGCCAGCAGCTCCTCAATGTCGCGGCGCTGTACGGGGTGCAGGCACTCACCGACCAGAACAGCCCGTTCTACAGCCAGTATGTGCAGTTACAGCCCGGCCAGGAGTTCCAGATCGGTAACCAGGTGCTCAATGAGATGGTCGAGGAGGTCCTGATACGGCAGGAGGCTGACAGGCGGGGCCTGACGGTCGATGAGGCGCTCGTGGAGCGGCGCGTGCAGGAATACTTCGGCTACGAT
>FWPU01004435.1_pt1 | contig 32673 bp, 31 predicted proteins | sample 2228361 | NCBI WGS metagenome assembly FWPU01 (sample SAMEA103939777, study PRJEB20133) | metagenome
CAATGCCATGACCATTAGTGGAATAAGCAAATGGTAAATTAAGCCATTGGGCATATTCTTTTGCCTGAGAAATTCCATCTGCTGGATGTTTAAATTCTCTCTTAGCTTCAATGACTGCAATAGGAAATGAACCCTTATAGAATAGTAAATAATCAGCGTATTTCTTCCCGCCTCTTTTTATCTTATCGCCTTCTATAATGATTTTTCCTTTTGTTATATAGTAATCCCGTCTAATGTTTTCTTCATCCCAGCCCGAAGCCCTAAGTTGGGGGTCAAAAAGTTTAACTTTTGTAGTAATGAATCTTGTCCCCTTCTCAGTTCTATCCTTATAGAAGGTCTTGGCTGTTATATGATTCATGTCTTTCCGGTTGAATATCAACAGCAAGGAAACACTCTATCGAGTCGCGTACAAGTTGGTTTACACTCTTTCCCTCTTCTATTGCCCTATATTTAAGTGACCTCAAAACCTCTTCTGGAATTCTTATGTTAGTTGCAACAGTTGAAGACATAATTACCTCCGGATTTTATTAATGAGATACTTGTATTTTTATATCATGGTATCATGGTATCATGATATCATGATATCATTTTGTCAACCATCTTAAATAAATTTTCAGTTTCATCGTCTGCGCTGTAAAACTCACTCCCTCAACTGCCCGTTTCCAAGGACGATAAACTTTGTGCATGTCAGTTCTTCAAGCCCCATTGGCCCTCTTGCATGGATCTTGTCTGTTGAGATGCCCATCTCTGCGCCAAGACCATATTGATAGCCATCGCTTAACCTGGTGGATGCATTCACAAAGACCGATGATGAATCAACCTCTCTCAGGAACTTCATTGCCTTTGAATAATCCCTTGTGATGATGGAGTCCGTATGTGCAGAACCGTATTTCTCTATATGCGCTATTGCCTCATCTATATCTTTCACAACCTTTATATTCAGTATTTTGTCAAGGTACTCGTTATAGTAGTCTTCATCCTTTACAGCCTCTATGTCCTTGACAATCCTTCTTGTCCATGGACAACCTTTGAGCCTTACACCTACTGATTTAAACCTCTCTATCATCCCTGGCAGAAATCTCTTAGCAATCTTCTCATCAACAAGCATGGTCTCCATTGCATTGCATGTGCCTGGCCTCTGAACCTTTGCATTAAAACATACATCCTCTGCCATCTTGAGGTCTGCATCTCTGTCAATAAATATATGGCATACACCTTTATAATGTTTGAGAACAGGTATCCTTGAATTCTCCACCACCGTCTTTATAAGACCTTCACCTCCACGAGGGATGATGAGATCGACTATCCCTTCAAGCTTCAGCATCTCCATAACCGCTTCCCTTTCAGGTATATCTATAAATGTGATCACCCCTTCATGGATTCCATTTGCCTCTGCAACATCCCTGAGCACCTTTACAATTGCACTGTTTGAGTTTATTGCCTCAGAACCACCCCTTAAGATAACCGCATTCCCTGCCTTGAGACAAAGTGCTGTTGCATCAGCCGTGACATTGGGTCTTGATTCATATATAATCCCTATTACCCCTATTGGCACCCTCATCCTTCCAACCATCATCCCATTAGGCCTTCTCCACATCTTTGTTATCTCACCAACAGGGTCAGGTAGACTTGCAATCTCAACAAGCCCCTTTGCCATCTCCTCTATCCTCTTGTCTGTAAGTGTGAGCCTATCGATCAATGCAGATGAAAGCCCCTTCTTCTTTGCATAGTTGATGTCCTTCTTATTCTCCCTCTGAAGTTCCTTTGCCCTCCTCTTTAAGGCATGTGCCATCTCGATCAGTGCCTTATCCTTCTGTTCTGACAACACCTTAGCAACTGCCCTTGAGCCCTCCTTTGCCTCATATGCCTTCTTTAAAACATATGACCTGATATCCATAAGACCTCCTGATGGGGTTAAATTATTTCATTTTAGCATAAACCCTTAACCAATGGACGGTAATTAAAAAGGGGATTCACTGAGAACCTTGATCTTTATATCTTTCTCTTAATCGTTGTAACTCTTGCTCTTTCTTCTCAAGCTTTTCCTTTAACTCTCCCATAACCAGCTCACGATTAATTGCTATCTCATAGAACTCCTCGAGTTCTTTTGCACGCCTCCTTATCTCTTCGTCCCTCTTCTTGCGCTCTGTAACATCCCTCACTATTGACATTATCAACCTTTTTTCTCTGATCTCAACAAGGGCAATGTTTGCCTCAACAGAAATATGACTGCCATCCTTTCTTATATGATAATGTTCAGGGATAGATGTCGATACGTTGCCACCAGCAACCTCGCTAAACTTATGAAGGATAAGACTTAATTCCTCAGGACCATGGATATCTTTAAAGTCCTTCTTCCTAAGTTCATCAACCGAGTAACCACTCATCTCTACAGCTTTTTTATTAAAATCAACAATCTTATGATTCTCAGGGTCTATTAGATATATTGCATCATTAGCCACTTCAAAGAGTGTACGATATTTCTCCTCACTTTCTCTCAAAGACATTTCTCTTTCTTTAAGGGATAGGGCCATTGAGGTAAAAGCCCTTGCCAGATCGCCTATCTCATCCTTAGTGCCCTTGGGATCAATATCCATATTAATATCGAATTTGCCCTGTCGAACCTCGTCCATTGTCATAGCGATCTGCTTAAGGGGTTTTCTGAACCTCTTTGTTGTTAAGATGGTAGTCAAAGAGACAAACAGAATCATCGCTATGGAAAAGACAATAGTAAAAAGCCTGAGCCCCCTTCCAAAGGACAACAACTCCTCCATTGGTCGAGCTAAGACAAGAGACAATCCTTTTATATCAAGTGGCATATAGACCTTCTTCATTATCATCCCATCTGTTTCATCTATCGTGCCTCCCATGCCTTTCAAAACACTTCCTATCCTGCTTCTGTCTGTATGAGCCATGATAATCCCGTCTTTGTCCATTAAGTATGCATATCCACCCCCCATGTGCATGGAGACTATTTGTTCAAAAAGGTCAGCCAAATGAATATCCACACTTCCTATACCCATCTTTCTATTCATCTCGTCAAAATATAGCCTGCTTACAGTTATGGTTGGTTCTCTAAATTCGTCACAGAGATAGGATTCAGAGATGTTTATTTCGCCTTTCTTCAATGACAAGGTTTTTCTGAACCACTCCACGCCTGAGAAATCATAGTGCCTGTAGCTTATCTTCCTGTCAATAATATCAACAACTGACTTACCATCAATGCCTATCAACCTAATCCTGAAATATTCAGGTTTTTCCATAGAGGCACTAAGAAGGTCCCTCTCCACGACCCATCTCTCATCCTCAGCATGATCAAGCAGGCCAAGTTCAGAGTATATAAAATAATTCATAATAACTCTATTGCTGAGAAGTAAGCCCAAATCAGAACCTGTTTTTCTGATCCTCTCCTCAATCATTTTCTTCAACTTCCCAGCCTCTGAAAGGAGCATCGCCTCAGCTTGTTTTTTTAGGAAGTCTGCGTAATAAGAACGAAGGATAAGGCTTGCGATTAAAAGGATCACTATCAAGGGGAGTAAGATAAAAAGTAATAATCTTCTTTCCAATCTCATCCTGAGACCCTTATAAAATCAAAATCATTACTCTAAATCCATAAATCTAAATCTTTTCTTCAGACCTTTTCCTTCCTCCAGATTAACTGTTCCCTCATCTGATATAATCTTCTGCCCATCTTTACTCAGGAGCCAATCAATAAAGTCCTTTACCTTGCCTTCTGGCTTGCCTTTTGTAACCAGAAAGATGGGCCTGAATAGTGGATATAATCCAGAGGCTATATTTTCCTTGTTAGGTTCTATGCCATCAAGTGTCAATATCTTGACATTCCTTTTTCTGGCAGAGGAGATTCCGGTGACTGCAAATGAGTATTCTATCTCTTCAACGGTCTTCTCAATCGCTGCTGAGTCCCTTAAATAAAGTGCTTTTTCGGTAAAGTCTATATCAGGATCATTAAAGAGCATCAAACGAACCATATAACCAACGCCTGAGAATTTTCCACCACTTTCAGGAACCTGAGATCTATAAACAGGTACTATCTGCTTGTCAGGACCGCCCAATTCCTCCCAGTTATCAATCTTCCCTAAAAGGATATCCTTTGTCTGTTTGAGTGTGATATTACTTACAGGATTTTTAGGATGGGTTATGAAGACAAGTGCATCCCATGCAATATGTATTAGATAAGCCCCTTTCTCCTCGGTAAATTTATCAGGTAGAGGTGGTCTGCAGGTACCTCCCATATCAGCATCACCTGCTATAACAGACCTTATTCCTAATATAGCCCCTCCACCCATGACATCTATCTTTATACCTGTTGCCTTTTCATAGGCACGAGCAGCCTCTGTCATAAATGCCCTGCGTGTAATTGAGCACCCTTTGAATGTCAGGGCATCGATGGCCTTACCTGTATGAGGAAGTTCTTTTTCCACACCCTCTGGATATGCCAGCTCAGGTAATGGAGCAATAAGGATGGTTATTAGAAAGATGTTTAAGAAAATAAACCTCATATAAAATGATAACACTTTTTTCTTAAACTTTCTTAATTGATAATGAGAGAATTAAGAATTTTTATGATTGCTGAGCCGTAAATGAATGTTTCATAAGAGATTCTGTTATAATACCTCAATGTCAATACTTGGAGAATATATAAAAGAGCCAAAGATTGCTTACTTTACGATGGAGATGGGGCTACGGGATGATATGCACACATATAGTGGAGGTCTCGGTGTGCTTGCAGGAGACACTGTAAGGTCAGCAGCAGATCTGAACATCCCTTTTGTTGCAGTCACACTCATCAGCCGTAAAGGATATTTCAATCAGGATATAGATGAGAATGGACATCAGATAGAGTTGCCTGCAATATGGGAACCATCAAGGCACATGAACACAGCACCTGAGAAGGTAAGTGTCACGCTCGAGGGAAGAACGGTCTATATCCAGGCATGGATCTATTTTGTTGAAAGTTTAAGGAATGGTAAGGTCCCTGTTATATTCCTTGATACGGATCTTTCTGAAAATTCTGAGGAAGACAGGCGAATAACCGATTATCTCTATGGCGGTGATGATGCCTATAGGATGAAACAGGAGGCTGTCCTTGGAATAGGAGGCGTGAGGATGCTCAGGAGGCTTGGATTTCAGATAAAAAAGTACCACATGAATGAAGGACATGCAGCCTTTCTCACCCTTGAATTATTGCATGAATATAAAAAGGATATAGAGGCTGTGTGGGATGAATCACACATATGGGACCCTGACAGTGTGAAAGAACTCTGTGTATTCACAACCCACACACCTGTTGAGGCAGGCCATGACAAGTTCTCCTATGAACTCTACAACCGCATTCTGGGCGATTACTTCCCCGAGAATGTCCTCAGGAGATTTGCCGGTGAAGGAAATCTCAACATGACACTCCTTGCCTTAAATCTAAGTAAATACATAAATGGTGTGGCAAAGAGACACGGAGAGGTCTCACAGGATATGTTTCCAGGTTACCAGATAAATGCAATAACAAATGGTGTGCATTCCTATACATGGACATCAGAAAGCATGAAGAGGCTCTATGATAAATACCTTCCAGGGTGGGCAAATGAGCCTGAGATATTTGTGAGGGTTGGGGTAATACCTGACGAGGAATTATGGAATGCCCATATAGAGGCTAAGAAGAGACTTATAGATTATGTTAACAGCATCTCTGATGTGGGTATGGATTATGAGACCCTTACAATAGGCTTTGCAAGAAGGGCAACGGCGTACAAAAGGGCTGACCTCCTGTTTTATGATATCGAAAGGCTTGAGAGGATTGCCAGTGGAAGACTTCAGGTAATATACGCTGGCAAGGCACATCCAAAGGATAATGAAGGCAAGTTACTGATAGAAAAGATATATTCTGCCATCCAGAGATTAAAAGGGAAGATAAAGATTGCCTTCCTAAAAAATTACAATATGGAGATTGCCTTAAAACTCGTCTCTGGCGTTGATGTTTGGCTTAATACACCCCTCAGGCCACTTGAGGCATCGGGGACGAGCGGTATGAAGGCTGCTCATAATGGTGTCCTGAACTTCAGTGTCCTTGATGGCTGGTGGATTGAGGGGCATATAGAGGGTTACACAGGCTGGTCAATAGGTCCAGCCCCTGATGAGACAAGGCATGAGGATGATATAAACAAAATCGATGCTGAAGACCTGTATTACAAACTTGAGAGGCTTATAATCCCCACCTACTATAATGACCGCAAGACGTGGGTCAGGATGATGCAGAACGCCATTGGCAAAAATTCGTATTACTTCAATACCCACAGAATGATGCGAAGATACGTGACAGAGGCTTATATTAGATAATAAATTTCAAATCCCAAATCTTCTGTGTTATAATTATAAAAAAGGGGGCGACAGGCCTCGACGGTGGTAATGAGGCCTGAGCTGCATGCCGTGTTCTGTCATCACGTAAAAAAGGCAGACCAAAACACAAACGCCAACACTGAATTGGCACTTGCTGCTTAATTAAAGTAGCACGTTCCTCTGAGTTTGTCTGTGGCTCAGAAGGAGCGCCAGATAGCAGGCTAATCTGAAGAGGATTCCCCTTCTCTTCAGATGAAATCCAAGGGGATAGGGTTCAGGGAGACCCTCTTGCCGGTAACCTGAATCCGAAACCTTAATAGGCAAGATAAGCATGTAGATGCTCAGTGATTTCATGCCTTCGGACCCGGGTTCGAATCCCGGCGCCTCCACCAATTTAGTTATTAGTCGTCAGTTCAAAAACTAAAACAAAATCTCCTTAATTTTGCATTTTGAATCTTAATTTTTGAATTTTTCTTGTTATGGCACATCCAAGGGTCCTCGCAATGGTCATGGCAGGTGGTAAGGGCACAAGGCTCTTTCCACTCACATTTGAACGTTCTAAACCCGCAGTGCCTTTTGGGGGCCGTTACCGCATTGTTGATTTTGTCCTGAGCAATCTTGTGAATTCACACATATTCTCAATCTATCTGCTTGTCCAATATAAATCCCAATCACTGATTGAATATATAAGGGAAAACTGGGGGCTTTCCTCTGTAATGCGAGACCACTTTGTTACGGTGGTTCCACCACAGATGAGGTTTGGCCCTGACTGGTTTCAGGGAACCGCTGACGCCGTATTCCAGAACCTCAATCTCATTCGTCAGCATAAACCAGCCCTTGTAGCTGTCTTTGGTGCAGACCATATATACCGGATGGATATAAGACAGATGCTGGATTTTCATCTTAACAACGATGCCTGTGTTACAGTAGCAGCAAGACCTATCCCTGTAAGCCAGGGCAGTGAATTTGGTATCATTGTTGCTGATTCAGATGGAAGAATCAGAGGTTTTGAGGAGAAACCTAAGAAACCAACACCCATGCCTGGAAACCCTGATTACGCCTACTGCTCAATGGGAAATTATATATTTAATACTGATGTTCTTATTGAAGGCCTGATCGAGGCACAGAGAAAGAAAGAGCATGACTTTGGAGCAAATGTAATTCCTAACCTTTTGAAAAGGGACAAAAGCATCTTTGCTTATGATTTCTCTACAAACCGTATCCCCGGGATAAGACCTTACGAAGAGAAGGGCTACTGGAGGGATGTTGGAACGATAAAGGCCTTCTGGGATGCTCATCAGGATATGCTCGGTGAAAAGCCTCCCTTTGAGATGTACAATGAACTATGGCCAATCCGTCCCTCAAGGAACGAACTGCCTGCAGCAAAGATCATTGGTGGAGAGATTGTAAATAGTATAATTGCAGAAGGCACGATTATAAAACATGCAAAGGTCATCAACTCTGTGATAAGGCGAGGGGTGGTAATAGAGGATGGTGTGGAGGTGAGGGACTCTATCATCATGGACCATGTTGTAATGAAGAGAGATTGTTTTATCAATAAGACGATTGTGGATTCATTCAATGTCATTGAAGAAGGAGTGAATATAGGAGCGGGTAGCAAAAAACCATACTGGCGAACCTACATGGATCCATCAGGTATTGCGGTGGTGGCAACAGAGAAGAGAACATCAGAGTTATAAACCCTCAGGATATAAATGTCACATTCTCTACAGCAGATTTTACAACAAAGATGCGTGTATTGTTACTCCTCTTATTAGCAGGGATGATAAAGAAGCCTGACGCAGATGAGGAATAACTCAGTGTATAACCTGTTATTACTTCACCATCAAAGAATCTGACCTTAACCTTTCTCCCTCCCCCAGGAACAACATCCTCATATAAATCCCTTCTTGATCTATCACCCTCAAGATCCTTGACAAAGAACACCCCTTTAAGGGCCTCTACCTGTATTTCAATAGTCTTTTGACTATTCACATCCTTACCACCTGGCTCAGGCATTATGTGAAAAGAGGGTTTATTAGGAAAGAAGTTGTTTGTCTTTCCCTTGATGACCCTGCCATCCTTGAAACGGGCCACCACCTTATTAAATACCATCCATTACACCTCCACTCCTGTTTTTTGTCATCACGCATCCCCCATCCAGTTGTTTTTAACCTGAATTGAGCGATTCCTGATCAAAATAGAGAAGGGAAAAGACCGAGAAAATGAATCGCGACACCTTAAGTGTGACTTACATAATGCCATAGGAACACTCACCTATTTGGTGAAATAATCTCCTGTTGCTGAATACTTTAAGAAATCCTGTTGTTTTATTCATTTTTGAAGGCTTTCCCCTTCCCAGCAATCATAGAAAATCACTCAACTTAGGTTTAAATTTACCTTGCAGCATATACAACATTCCTTGCCATGGACTTTCCACGATACATTGCCCTGTCAGCCATTTTGAGAAGTTCCACCTTTGTGCTTGCGCTCTGGGGACAGGAAGCAACACCAAAGCTCGCTGTCAGCTTTATAGAATAGCCATCATTGTCAAGAAAGGTCTTCTTCTCGATGGCCTTCCTCAACCTCTCTGCAACCTTAAAACCCCCACTGATAGGGGTCTGTGGCAGAATGATAACAAACTCATCACCACCGTATCTGGCAACAGTATCAACAGTTCTCAGATTCTTAAGGAGTATCTCAGCCACCTCAATCAAAACCCTGCTTCCAATAAGATGGCCATAACGATCATTTACCTTTTTAAAATAATCGATATCCATAAATACAAGGCAGAATGGTGAACCATACCTCTGTGATCTTTCGATCTCTATATCAAGTGCACGATTCAGGTAACGCATGTTGAAGAGATTGGTCAGTTCATCCGTGAGGGCAAGATCCTCCATCTTCTGATAAAGCAATGCCCTTTCGATTGCCATTGTTATATAACCAATCAGTTTTAAAAATAAATCCCTGTCACTCTTTTCAAAGACTCCATGTGGCCCCTTATTAAAAAGTTCAAAAACACCTATAATCCTATCCTTTATCTTTATGGGTGCACATAATAAAGATCTCACCTCTAAGCCATGAAATCTATCTATATCACTGTCAAAACGCCTATCCATTGATACATCAGGAACCATTAGAGGGATACCCTTCTTAGCTACCCAGCCTGCTATACTTTTGTCATTCTTAAGGCTCAATCTTCTAATCTTCTTGCTTCTCTTCTTGATCATCCTCTCAGGGATGAGTTCATCACCTACACCACGTATAATTATAATCGACCATGCCTCGGCTCCGATTAATGCCTTCACCTTCTCCATTATCATATTCAGAACACTCCCCACATCAAAGGTGCTTGTGAGAATGTGGGCTATCTCCTCAAAAAAGAGTGACTCCCTCTCTTTTGTCTGGAGTTCGGATCTAAGTCTTATACCTTCATTGGTCATGACCTTATCAGTGGAAAGCCTTTTTAGCCAGTATTTAAAATCTCTATAAGATACTGGTTCTGACAAAGGGACAGCGAGTCTCTCTTTTAATATACGATTCATTTCAACAGGTCTACCAAAACGGCTCAAGAATATCTTTGGGATATCAACTGTAAGCTTACTAAACCTCTTAAAGTTATCATTGTTGGAAAGGAAGTCATTGTCTATCACAACAAAATCGACCTTCTTTCTATTATTCAGGTAAGAGAACGCCTTATTTAGATTATTTAGATTGATTAACAAATAACCTGTCTTCTTCAGGGTTTCTCTAAAACGGTGAATAGAGGAATTACCTCTGTCTATCAGGAGTATACTATACATTCTGTCCACAACATTTTTTGTATTTCTTACCACTTCCACATATACAGGGGGCGTTTCTCCCAATCTTTCTATCCTTCACCACGGTCTTTGGTTTGCCACCATCGTCTCCCCTTCCATAATGCATATTTACAGGTCTAAATACAAGCCTTTTCTCGAATGCTCCCTCTCTTGCTATCTGTATCTTAAAGAGTCTGCTTACCACCTCTGAGGATATCCTTTCACTCACCTCTGTAAATGCCTCAAATGCCTCCTTCTTATATTCAACAAGGGGGTCCCTCTGACCATAACCTCTTAAACCAATACCTTCCTTCAGATGATCCATGTTAAGCAGATGATCCTTCCACTGAGAATCAACGACCTGTAACATTACTATCTTCTCGAGATGCCTGAGCATCTCAAAACCTATCTCCTTCTCCTTTTCTTCATAAGCTTTTCTTATCTCCTGACCGAGTCTCTGCCGTAACTCATCCCTGTCACCTCCTGAGACCTCAGGGTATACGGAGAATTGACCATAGATAGCATCCCTTAAACCCTTTATATCCCATTCTTCAGAATACCTGTCCTCGGGACAGTGGGTGGAGATAATATCCTCAAGCACCTCCTCAGCCATCTCAATGACCCTCTCTCTTAGCCCTTCTGCAAGGAGTATCTCCCTCCTAAATGAATATATCTCTGCCCTCTGTTTATTCATCACATCATCATATTCAAGAAGGTGCTTTCTTATCTCAAAATTATGGGCCTCGACCTTCTTCTGGGCGTTCTCTACTGCCTTTGTGACCCATTTGTGTTCAATAGGCTGTGACTCATCCATTCCGAGTCTGCCCATCAGTCCTGATATCCTGTCAGAACCGAATATCCTCATAAGGTCATCCTCAAGGGAAAGGTAAAACCTCGAAGACCCTGGGTCACCCTGCCTGCCTGAACGCCCCCTTAGCTGATTGTCTATCCTTCGTGCCTCATGCCTCTCTGTTCCTAATATATGTAATCCTCCCGCTGATATAACCTTCTCCCTGTCTTTCTTGCATAACCCCTTTGCCTTCTCCAGTGCCTCTCTGTAATCCTCATCGGTATAATTCTTTTTATCCTTTAGCATCTCCCTTGCTATGCCTTCAGGATTGCCGCCAAGCACTATATCCGTTCCTCTTCCAGCCATATTGGTGGCTATTGTAACAGCACCGCTTCTACCTGCCTGTGCAATAATCTCTGCCTCCCTCTCATGATATTTTGCGTTCAATACTGAATGGGGAATCTTTCTCTTTTTAAGGAGTGAGCTCAGATATTCTGATTTCTCAATTGATATTGTACCTACGAGCACAGGCTGTCCTCTTCTGTAACAATCCTCTATCTCATCAACTACTGCATCGAATTTAGCCCTTACGGTTTTGTATATGACATCAGGATTGTCTATCCTTATCATCGGCTTATTAGTCGGAATAACCACAACATCTAAATTGTAAATCTTTGCAAATTCCTCTGCCTCTGTGTCAGCGGTACCTGTCATACCGGCAAGCTTCCTGTACATCCTGAAATAATTCTGGAAAGTAATAGTGGCAAGGGTCTGATTCTCACTGGCAATCTTTACACCCTCTTTAGCCTCTATGGCCTGATGAAGACCATCAGACCATCTCCTTCCAGGCATAAGGCGACCTGTAAACTCATCAACAATTATTACCTCGTTATCCTTAACCACATAGTCAACATCCTTTTTAAACAGGGTGTGTGCCCTGAGTGCCTGATTCACATGATGAACAAGATCCATATTTGCAGGGTCATAGAGATTTCCAACTCCCAGCAATCTTTCAACCTTTGTATTACCATCTTCAGTAAGGATGGCTGTTTTAGCCTTCTCATCTATTGTATAATCTTCATCCCTCCTGAGTTTGGGTATTATCCGATCAATCCTGTAGTACTTATCCGTTGACTCCTCTGAAGGTCCTGAGATTATAAGGGGTGTCCTTGCCTCATCGATAAGTATGCTATCAACCTCATCCACTATGGCATAGTTCAATTCCCTCTGGACATAATCATTAACGTCATACTTCATGTTGTCCCTTAAGTAATCAAATCCAAACTCATTATTTGTGCCATAGGTTATATCGGCATTATATGCCTGTTTTCTATCAACAGGTCTTAAGTACTGAAGTCTCCTGTCCTCTGAATGGTATAAAGGGTCATAGATAAAGGAGCTATCATGCTGTATAACACCAACCGATAGGCCAAGAAAGTTATATATCGGACCCATCCACTGTGCATCCCTCTTTGCAAGATAATCATTAACAGTAACCACATGAACACCCCTGCCATCAAGGGCATTAAGATAAACAGACAGAGTAGCAACAAGTGTCTTTCCCTCACCTGTCTTCATCTCTGCAATCTTTCCCTCGTGAAGCACAACTCCACCTATAAGCTGGACATCAAAATGCCTCATACCGAGAACTCTCTTTGAGACCTCTCTAACAACAGCAAAGGCTTCAGGCAATATCTCATCTATCCCCTCTCCTGCCGCTAGCCTGCTACGAAACTCCTCAGTCTTTGTCCTTAAGCTAACATCATCAAGGGATGAGACCGAAGGCTCAAGGGAGTTGATTTGATCTACTACATGCCCCAGCCTCTTTAGCTCCCTTTCATTCTTTGTGCCTATTATCTTTGTCAATACACCAAACATAACTATATTATAGCAGAAGCCCCTTTTAAAGTGATTTGCCTCACTTATTAGGACCTGCATGTTGCAAGTTTTATATGTTTTGTAGGATAATGATTTGACATCTGATTCAATATGAAAAAATCTGATAATACATTTACGCTGAATGCCCTTTTCTACTGGCTTCTTACCCTTTGTTATATGGTATTGATATATTATCTATCCTCAATACATGGAAACAGATTCTCAGGGTTATTGAATGATTATGATAAACCCTTACACTTCTTGGTTTATACAATACTTGCATTCCTGATCTATCGCTCTTTTGATAAAACAGGTATCAAAAGGTATCTGCTAATACTCTCTTTTCTTTTTACAGTTATTTATGGTATAACCGACGAGGTTCATCAGTTACATGTCCCTTTAAGAGATGCCTCTATTGGTGATATAATAGCAGATTCCCTCGGAGCATTATTTGGCAGTTATTCAGCAAGTAGGTTTGCCTAATGTGGTATAAGCGGGCGTAACTCAGTGGTAGAGTGGGAGCTTCCCAAGCTCTTGGTCGCGGGTTCGAATCCCGTCGCCCGCTCCAATTGAACAGAAGATAAACAGAGTAGAGGATAGATAGTAGCGAGAAGATAAATCTATCTACTTTCTACTTGTTACTATTATGCCGAAAGGGTTAATTCATGTCTATACAGGCGATGGGAAGGGCAAGACAACAGCTGCCTTTGGACTTGCTATAAGAGCAGCAGGGCACAGAAAGAGGGTTCTCATATTACAGTTCCTTAAAAGCAGTGTCAAAAATTTAGGAGAGACATACATAGCAGAAAAGATAGGAATAGATGTAATAAGGTTTAAGAATCAGATAACTCCACTTTTTGGCAGACGAGTAGACATCCAAAAACTCAAAAGATCCATTCAGGATGCCATCACCCTAAGTATTGATAGGTTAAAGAATACCACCTATGACCTTGTCATAATGGATGAGATCATCACTGCCTTGAGTTCTAAACTCTTATCTATAAAAGACATCCAAAGGATAATAGATGCAAAGCCTGATGATACCGAACTCGTCCTTACAGGAAGGGGTGCACCGAGATGGCTTATAGGTAAAGCTGATTATGTAACTGAGATGCGAATGGTCAAACATCCTTTTGAGAAAAAGATAAAGGCAAGAAAGGGGATAGAATTTTAGGACTTCCTGCTCATCAATCTCCATACATGATAGATCCTCTGGATAACGGTTACATGGGTTAGGATGAGCATTATCCACATAATCGGTAAAACCCATCCTGTAAGAGCAGCAAACGCCATAAGTAATACCCTCTCTGGCCTCTCCATCAGCCCTGTCTGACAGTCTTCGCCAAGACCCTCTGCCCTTGCCTTTGCATAGCTTATTATAAGGGCACCGATGAGTGTACCAAAACAGAGAAACACCCCTGAGAAGGCATTAATCTCATAAAAGTAGACAGAGAAACCAAGGAGCAGAAAGGAATCTGAATATCTATCAAGTACAGAATCGAGAAAGGCACCAAAGTTCGTTGTCCTCATATTCACCCTTGCAATCACTCCATCAAGCATATCAAAGAAACCACCGCAAAGGATAAGGACCCCGCCAATAAACGGCCTCTTCGGGATTGTTATAGCAGCAATGGTGGTAATCAAAAAACCTATTATGGTTACAATATTTGGATTTACATTCATTATCCTTGCAACTGACGCAAGGGGTCTGTCAAGGAAATGTCCAAGTTTGGCACTTAACATATAAAAAGTATAAATCAAATGTTAAGCGAAATCCACTTTCTCCATAGCCTCAAAGATATACAGATCATCAAAAACGCCCTCCATCTTCTGAATGGGAATCTTTGCAATTTTGGTGGATTTATTTATAAAATCCTTATATGAAGATAGTTAAGAGGTCAGAGATAAGGGATATTTTAGTACCCTTAAGAAAACAGCACAAGAAGATAGTCTTTACCAATGGCTGTTTTGACCTGTTACACATAGGGCATATCCGTTATCTTAAAGAGGCGAAGAAGCTTGGTGATATACTCATAATAGGTCTGAATTCTGATAAATCTATTGCAAGGATTAAACCCGGACGCCCCATCACACCAGAAGAACAAAGGGCAGAGGTACTTTCATCTTTATATATGGTTGATTATATCGTTATATTTAATGAGGAGACCCCCTATGAACTTATAAAGGAGATTCAGCCTGATGTCCTTGTGAAGGGCGCAGACTGGAAGAAGGAAGAGATTGTGGGTGCTGATATTGTTAAGGAGACCCATACCATACCTGTTGTTGATTGCGTATCAACGAGTAGAATAATTGAGAAGATAAAAAGAGAGATTCTCTGAAGTTTCATTGTGTCATTAGATCTTTCCCTGTTTAATAAAGCGTATACGTTATTTAAAGAAGGTGGTATAAGAACCTTCACATCACTTCAGGGTTCATCAAAGGCATTATTCTTCTGTAAATTTATTGAACCGTGTCTCATCCTATCAGAATCTGATGAGACTGCAGAAAAGTTATATAATGATTCAGTCTTCTGGTCAGACGCCCTTCACATAGAAGAACCACTACTCATAAATCAGAAAGATAATCGCCTTCGTTTAAGCAGTCTCTATCGCCTGTATACTGAAAGACCAAAGAGGGTCATCTCCTCAATCGATTCAGCCATCTCTCCGTTATGGAGAAGACATGAATTCCCCATCATCTTTATAAAGAAGGGAGATGTTATTGAAAGGGATGAGCTCATCTCAAAACTCCATACACTTGGTTATCATCAGGTTACTGCTGTTTCAAGGGAAGGCGAGATGAGTGTACGGGCAGGAATCATTGACTTATTCTCCCCCCACGAGCAGATACCTGTGAGAATAGAGTTTTTCGGAGACAGGATTGAATCCATCAGGTCATTTAATATCGATACACAGCTTTCCATTGAGGAGACTGAAAGAATCTCCATATGCCCTGTTGATGAACCATCAGAGGGACCAAACCTTATAGAACTATTAGATACCCATATTCTTATAGTGGATGAGTTAGATGATATAAGGAGGCTGTATCCTGAACTTTCTTTAAGCATGAAAGAATCCATATCAATGACATCATTGCCTGTAAAAGGAGAAGGCTTCTTTTTTGATATAAAGACAAACGCTGGATTGGGTCTTTTCCCTGAGGAAAGGAAGACAATGGGTGACCTTATCAAAAGGACTATCTCTTTAAGTAAAAGGTGCTTTATCATGCTGGTCTGCTCCTCTGAAGGACAGGCAAAAAGGCTTGTTGAGTTATTCTCAGAGGAGGGATTTGACGTGCCTCTTATGAAAAATGACAGGGCCATTAAATATAAATCAAGTCCTGTAATAACAATCGGCACTCTCAGCAATGGTTTTAATCTTGATAACTGTCTAATCCTCGCTGAAAGGGATATCTTCGGTAAGAGACCTACTGTCAGAGCACTAAAGAGATCAAGGGTCTCAACCCTCATATCCTCGCTCGAGGACTTTAAGGAAGGAGATTACCTTGTGCATGTAGAGCATGGCATAGGAAGATTTAGGGGGATAAAGAAACAGAGAGTGGAGGATTATGAGGGTGATTTTATCGCAATAGAATACCTTGGTGGCGACATGCTCTACATTCCACTTGACAGGATTGACCTTATTCAGAAATACCATGCACCTGAAAATGTAAGACCAAGGCTTGACAGACTGGGCGGAAAGACGTGGCTGAGGACAAAACAGAGGGTAAAGCAAAGGATAAAGGAGATGGCTATAAGATTGCTTTCTCTCTATGCAAAGAGGGTAATGATAAAGGGTCATGGCTTTTCACAGGATACAGAACTGCATCGCGAATTTGATAACTTCTTCCTCTATGAGGAGACACCTGATCAGTTGAGTGCAATCTCTGAGATTAAAAGGGATATGGAGAAGGAGGCACCAATGGAGAGGCTTCTCTGTGGAGATGTTGGATATGGAAAGACAGAGGTTGCCATGAGGGCTGCCTTTAAATCGGTATATGATTCCAAACAGGTTGCAGTACTTGTCCCCACCACCATCCTTGCAGAGCAACACTACAACACCTTCAAAAGCAGATTCTCCGCATTTCCAATAAAGATTGATATGCTTAGCAGGTTCTGTAGCAAGTCTGAGCGGTCAAGAATCATTAAATCTCTATCAGATGGAGAGACAGACATTATCATTGGAACCCATATGCTTCTTGGAAGGGATATAAGGTTTCATGACCTTGGCCTTCTCATCATTGATGAAGAACAGAGGTTTGGGGTTACCCACAAAGAAAGGATAAAGAACCTTAAGGCAAATGTTGATGTCCTCACAATGACAGCTACACCCATCCCAAGGACACTACATATGGCTCTATCAGGTATCAGGGAAATGAGCGTAATAGATACGCCTCCTGAAGAGAGGCTTTCTGTCATTAGTACGGTCTCACGGTTTGAACCCAACATTATAAGAGAAGCCCTTAAGAAAGAATTTGACAGGGGAGGACAGGCATTCTTTCTCCATAATCAGATCCATGATATTCACAAAATAGCGGATTTTTTAAGAAGACTGTTACCAGAAGCAAGGATAGGCGTTGCCCATGGCCAGATGAAAGGAACAGAACTTGAAAAGGTTATGATGTCATTCTACAGGGGAGAGATTGATATACTTGTCACAACTGCTATTATTGGATCAGGTATTGATATTCCAACAGCAAACACAATAATCATAAACAGGGCTGACAGGTTTGGCCTTGCAGACCTCTATCAGTTAAGGGGTCGGGTTGGGCGCTCAAACGTGAGGGCATATGCCTACTTCCTTATACCTGGTGAAGGCGTGATAACAGAAGAAGCAAGAAAGAGACTCATGGCTATACAGGAACTCAGCTATCTTGGTGCAGGCTTCAGGCTTGCATTGAAGGACCTCGAGATAAGAGGTGCAGGGAACCTGCTTGGCCCTGAACAATCAGGGCACATCGAGGCTGTTGGTTATGACCTCTATATAAAGATGCTTGAGGAAGCAGTTGCAGAGCTCAAAGGAGAAGAGATAAAACCTGCTATTGAGCCTCATATTGACATGAGGATAAATGCCCGCATACCAGAGGATTATTTAGAAGACTCAACACTAAGATTAAGCATATACAGAAAGATAGCCTCAGCAAAAAGTAGGGAAGCGTTGAAGATGATCAAGAATGAGCTAAGGGACAGGTTTGGGACCCCACCTGAAGAGGTCCTGAGGCTCATTGATATAATGGACCTCAAACTGATTGCTAAAGAACTATTTATCACAAAGATACAGCGAATAGATGGAAAAATGAAGATACTCTTCTCAGATAAAACACCCATAACCCCTGAACGGTTATATGCCCTTTATAAAAAAAGAGAACGGCCTCTCAGGTTCCTTCCCGAAGGTGGGATTGAGGTTGATCTAAAGGGTATAGGACAGAAGGAATTAATACAGGAATTGAAGGAGTTTTTAAAACTACTCTAATATCCCATTGTAAAACTATCTTTGATTATGTTATAAAATTTAAATAAACAATTCATGAAAGGAGAAAAGGTGAAGAAGATACTGACATTGATACTTGCTGGTTTTTTTGTTTTTGGATGCACTCAGAAAGGCAGTACAGAAGGCACTGTTATTGCAAAGGTCAATAACGCAGTGATAACAGAGGAGGACTTTTTAAGGGGTATCAGCGGTCTGCCTGAATGGGCAAAGGAGAGGTTTAGCAGTACAGAAGGTAAGAAGCAATTCCTTGAAGAGATGATTAAGAGAGAACTTCTCTATCAGGAGGCTGAGAGGCTCGGATTCAGCAAAGATAAAGAGTTTCTTGAAAAGGTGGAAGAGTACAAGAAGATGACACTCCTTTCAACATTTCTTAAAAAGGAGATTGAGGATAAAGCAGTAGTAAGCGATAACGAAATAAAGGACTACTATGACAAAAACACTGAAGAGTTTAGGACAGATCAGGTAAAGGCAAGCCATATCCTTGTTGAAACAGAGGAAAAAGCAAAGGAGATATTTAATAGGATTAACAATGGAGAGGACTTTGCAAAACTGGCAGAATCCTTTTCAAAAGACAGTGGAACAGCACAAAGAGGCGGAGACCTGGGGTTCTTTGGCAAGGGCAAGATGATACCTGAATTTGAAAAAGTGGCCTTCAGCCTCAAACCTGGTGAGGTAAGCCAGCCATTGAAGAGCCGTTTCGGCTACCACATCATAAAGGTCATTGAGAAAAAGGAAGGAAGCCAGCTTTCAATAGAAGAAGTAAGAGAGAAGATAGAGAATAAACTAATCTCCGAAAAACAACGCAAGTTATTTGAATCCTTAATCGAGAGATTGACAAAAGAGAGCAAAATAGATAGGAATCTTGACAAACTCGACTCCATAAATTTGCCTTAATAAAATCCAGGGATACAGGCATTTCAAGACTTAACTGAGAGTTTGTCTATTGCCTTTGAAGGGGGGAGTTTTTCTACCTTTTTTGTTCTTCTCTGTTTTAATTCAACCATGCCCTCCTGAAGGGTCTTTTTGCCAATGATTATCTGATATGGGATGCCTATCAGATCAGCGTCGTTGAATTTCACACCTGCCCTGACATCCCTATCATCAATAAGAACCTCAACACCCCTTTCAGTAAGCGAAGCATATATCTCCTCAGCGGTCTTTATTACATCTTCATCCTCTGTTACAGGAAGTATCTCCACATCAAATGGGGCAATGCTCTCAGGCCAGACAATTCCATTCTCATCATGATTCTGCTCAATGGCTGAAGCAGCAATCCTTGCAGGACCTATACCATAACTGCCCATAATTATCGGCATATCCCTCCCCCTTTCATCAAGATAGAAGGCCTTTAACGGAACTGAATATTTGGTGCCGAGTTTAAAGATATTTCCAACCTCAATAGCACTCTCAAGCCTTATATCTCCTTTACACTTAGGACATTTATCTTTCTCCTTTACAACGTGTATATCGCCCCATTCTGCCTCGAAGTGCACAGATGGCCTTATCCCTCTTGTATGAAATCCATCTCTATTTGCACCTGATATATAAACTCCTTTCCTAAGGGAAATGTCCGCAATCTTTCTTAATTTATTGTTATGGGGACCTATAAAGCCTGCCTCAACACCTAATATCTCCTTCACCTCCTGCCTTTCCGCATGCCTGAATTCACCAACAATCTTCATGAGCTTCCTTTCATGAAGTTCCTGATCTCCCCTTATGAGTGCAAGGAAAGGACCGCCTTTGTCTATCAACACAAGGCTCTTTATAAAGTACTCAGGTGAAGTCTTCAGGAATGCAGACACCTCCTCAACGGTTCTTTTTTCAGGCGTTGGTATGTCCTCAATGTTCAATTCTTCTGGAATCTCAGGCTGTGGCTGAGGTATTGAACAAGCAAGTTCTGTATTTGCAGAATAACCACATGCATCACACAATACTATCGTATCCTCACCTGCAGGGCTTGGAGCCATGAACTCATGTGCTACTGCACCACCCATCATCCCTGGGTCACTCTGAACCTGATAGAATTTTAGCCCACACCTGCTGAATATCCTGTGGTAGGCACGTGCATGTTTATGATAGTTTTCCTCCAATCCCTCCTCATCCCTGTCAAAACTGTAACTGTCCTTCATCAAGAACTCACGAGTCCTCAAAACCCCGCTCTTTGGCCTTGCCTCGTCCCTGAATTTTGTCTGTATCTGATACCAGATCTGCGGTAATTCCCTGTAAGAGCGTATCTCCATTGATGCAAGCCATGTGATTATCTCCTCATGGGTCATGCCAAGACACATATCCCTCCTGCCCCTGTCCTTGAGCCTGAACATCTCATCACCTATCTCAAACCACCTTCCAGCCATCTGCCATATCTCTGCAGGATGTAGGCCAGGCATTGTAATCTCCTGCGCACCTATCGCATCCATCTCCTCCCTGATTATCTTGTTAATTCTCTCAATAACCCTCCAGCCAAGGGGCAGATATATGTAGAGGCCTGCTGCAAGCTGCCTTATGTAACCCGCACGGAGCATCAGGATATGGCTTATGGCCTCTGCCTCAGCAGGGGTCTCTCTTAAGGTAGGTATAAAGGTCTTTGAAAACCGCATTGAGGTATATTGAAGAATTAATTATCTATCCTAGACTCTGTCAGGATGCTTTTCATAGTCATGATAGTGATACTCTTCATGGATGTCTAAGCCGTTACTACTTATAAAGGCCTCGGTCATACGAAAGGCCTCATCATCAGGATACTGAACAGGAGGATGCTTGCAGAAATATGCAGAAGGTGCATAAAGCACCCCTCCCTCCCCACGTTCAAGTGCAAGCTTTACACAACGTATGGCATCAATGGCTACGCCCGCTGAATTCGGAGAGTCCTCAACAGAAAGCCTCAGTTCAAGATTCATTGGCACATCACCAAATATCCGCCCCTCCATCCGTATAAAACAGACCTTGTTATCCTTCTGCCAGGGAACATAATCACTCGGCCCAATATGAATATTTTCAGGGTCAAGCCTTTCATCAAGGATAGACTGCACTGCCTCTGTCTTTGACCTTTTCTTTGATGCAAGCCTCTTTCTGTTAAGCATATTGAGAAAGTCTGTATTGCCACCTGTATTTAACTGGTATGTCCTGTCCAGCTTGACACCCCTCTTCTTAAAGAGGTCAACCAGCGCCCTGTGTGTAATGGTTGCACCAATCTGGGCCTTTATATCGTCACCTATTATTGGTAGCCTTCTTTCTCTGAACCTCTCAGCCCATATCGGATCACTCGCTATAAAAACAGGTATATTGTTTATAAATCCTATCCCTGCTTCAAGGGCACACTCTGCATAAAACCTTGTGCCTTCTTCAGAACCAACAGGCAGATAATTGAGTAGCATCTCTGCGCCTGAATCCTTTAAAATCCTGACAACATCATCCTTTGTTGGTTCTGGCTCATCGCTAAGGACAAAAGTGTTCTTCTCAGGATAATCACGCATATGTTCTGAAAAGCCATCGAGTATCCTTCCCATCCTCACCTTTACACCTGTCTTGGGCATCTCCTTGCAGAAGACAGCGGTACAGTTTGGTTCTGAAAAGATGGCAGAATTGACATCCTTGCCAACCTTTCTTTTGTCAATATCAAAGGCCGAAACCACCTCGATATCACAGGGTCTGTAACCCCCTATCTCCCAGTGCATAAGCCCTATCGATTCCTCAGAATCTTTAGTCTTATAATATTCAATACCTTGAAGGAGGGAGTTGGCACAATTCCCGACTCCGGCAATAGCGATTCTTATCTTTTTCATACGTATTACCTCCTCCACTCAACATTTTCACCCTGTTCTGAATCCGTTAGAATTTCTAAGATGTAAGTGGATACGTGAAAATCATACCAAAAAACCTTTCATTAATCAATAGAGAACTGCCTTGTTGTAAATGCATTGTTCTTTGTGGTAGTCTTTAACATTTAACAAAACGTCTTTACTTAGGAGAGTATATGGTAAAGAATGATCGATGGATCAGAGAAATGGCTGAAAAAGGGATGATAACACCATTTGTAGAGGAACAAGTTCAAGGGGGAGTTATTTCCTATGGCATAAGCTCTTATGGATATGACATGAGGATAGCAGATGAGTTCAAGATATTCACCAATATAAACAACACATTCGTTGACCCGAAGAGGTTCGATCCCAAGAGCTTTGTTGATTTCAAGGGTGAGGTTTGTGTTATACCCCCAAACTCCTTTGCACTTGCCTCGTCAGTCGAGTATTTCAGGATACCAAGGGATACTATTGTGATCTGTCTTGGCAAATCCACTTATGCAAGGTGCGGTATCGTGGTAAATGTAACACCACTCGAGCCTGAATGGGAAGGTCATGTAACCATTGAGATATCAAATACTACACCGTTGCCTGCCCGAATATATGCAAACGAAGGGATTGCTCAGTTGATCTTCCTCGGGGCTGAGGAGGTATGCGTAATGTCCTATGCTGATAAGACAGGCAAATATCAGGCACAGAAGGGTATAACACTGCCGAAGATTTAAAAAGCAAAATGTAAAATTTAGGAGTTTTTACTTATTAAAAATATCACATCTGTCCAAAATAAAGATTAATAATTATCTTTAGAATATCCTGGACAGCAATGTAAAAATATAATTCCTAATCTTGATCTTTAATATTTATTTTTTATTTTCGAAATGGAGCCACGCAATTGTATAATCCTTGCACTTGATGTAGCTGATTATAATGAGGCTATTGATACCGTTTTAAGATTTAAAGACCATATAGATATATTCAAGGTTGGTTCTGAACTCTTCACCTCTACAGGACCAATGATTGTGGAAAAACTCAACTCAATGGGTAAGAGAGTCTTTCTCGACCTCAAATATCATGATATTCCAAATACTGTCAAAAGGTCAGCAGAGGTAGCGGCAAGACTCGGTGTCTTTATGATCACACTCCATACAATGGGTGGCCTTGAGATGATGAGACAGGCGGTTGAGAAACTTGTAGAGATATCGCTAAAGGAGAATATACAAAGACCGAAACTCATTGGAGTCACTGTATTAACAAGTATAGACAGAGAAACACTGATAAACGAACTTGGAGTCACCCATAATATTACAGTGCAGGTAAAGCACCTTACAGGGCTTGCTATTAAGGCAGGGCTTGATGGGGTGGTTGCATCGCCAGATGAACTCGAGATGTTGCGATCCTCTTTTGGTAAAAATCTTCTAATCGTCACCCCTGGCATAAGACCATCATGGAGCCAACAAGATGATCAGAAGAGGACAATGACACCCTCTGAGGCACTGAAGAAGGGATCTGATTATCTCGTGATAGGAAGACCCATTCTCTCACATCCTGAACCAGATCATGCCCTTGAGCTACTCATAAAAGAGATATCCGGTAATGTCTCAATCAATAATGCTTAATCCTGAAATCCTTCCCTTGAGAAAGAGATTTATAGAAGACGCAAAGGCAGGCATTATCAGGCCTGTCCATGCAAGGCTTCCTTTCATGCCACCAAAACACGCATATGAGTCAATCAGTGGAGTTCATAGCTTCCTGCTTGAAAGCATAAAAGGCCCTGAAAAGATCGCCCGTTATTCAATCTGTGGTAAAGAGCCATTCCTTATCCTTAGTGTAAAGAATGGGAAGATAGAAATAGAGAGGGATGGTAAGAGAAGCATCATCTCCTCAAACCATCCCCTAAGGATTCTTAAAGGGCTTATAAAACGATACAGGATTGACCCACAACCCGAACTGCCACCCTTTATAGGAGGTGCAGTTGGATTAATAAGTTATGATTTTGTACATTATTTTGAAAGACTTCCTAAAACCACCATTGATGACCTAAATATTCCAGATGCTCATTTTCTCTTTGTTGATACGGTTATTGTAATTGACCATGGACTCGGACACACCTATCTCATATCCTCACCAGGTGCCTCTGAAATAATCTCAGGACATGGAGATAATGAATGGGGCATTTATTATGATATCGCTTGTGAAAAGATAAACATGCTTTATAAAAGGACCCTTACCCCACCTGTCAAACAAACAGAGGGTCAGACCCAAAAGATCCAGATAAGACATGAGATGAACAAGAAGACCTATATGGATATGGTAAAGAAGGCAAAGGAATACATAAAAGCAGGAGACATCTTTCAGGCAAACCTCTCGCAGAGAGTATCGGCTCACATAGGAGAGATAGACCCATGGAAGATTTACAATATCCTGAGTAGAATAAATCCGTCCCCTTTTGCAGCCTATATGGACATGGGAAACTACCACATAGTAAGTTCATCACCTGAAAGGCTCGTAAGGGTCAATTCCAATACCGTTGAGACAAGGCCTATCGCGGGCACAAGACCAAGGGGTATTAATGCTGAGACTGACAGGAGTATGAGGGCAGAACTTCTCCTTGATGAGAAAGAAAGGGCTGAACATATTATGCTTATAGACCTTGAGAGAAACGACCTTGGAAAGGTATCTGACTATGGCAGTGTTGTGGTTGATGAGTTTATGACAACAGAGGACTATTCACATGTAATTCATATCGTATCAAATATTAAGGGTAGAATCGTCAAAGATAAAGACTGCTTTGATGTTATAAGGGCGGTCTTTCCTGGTGGTACAATAACAGGTGTACCAAAGGTCAGATGCATGGAGATTATTGATGAACTCGAACCACTGACAAGGGGACCATACACAGGTTCACTAGGATATATAAGTTTCACTGGGGCAATGGATCTGAATATCATAATAAGGACTTTTCTCATAAAGGACTCCATGGCATATGTTCAGGCTGGTGCAGGTATTGTGGCAGACTCTGACCCTGAAAGGGAATACCATGAAACTCTGAAGAAGGCAGAGGCATTGATAAAGACACTTGAGATTATCTGAAGAGCTTGAAACCTTTTTTCTTCTGTTTGAGTTCTGAGAATAAATCCTTGAGTTCGGTCATAGCATCTATACTCTTTGACTGATTTATCTGGATGCCCTTAAGACTGCGATTGATCTCTGAAAGAGCATCCTTTAGACCACCAAGGGCATCCACCACTTCTGAGAGATTAGGGACCACGGATGGGGTGGGCTCATTCTTCTGGGGAGGTAATACAACCTCTTCCTTCGGCTGTACAGGTGGTGCCTTAATGGGTTCGGGTCTTCTCATCTCTTCAACAGGTGGCCTCCGTATTTCCTCAAGGACCTCCACAGGTTTCTCGCTGATAACAGGCCGTCTAACCTCCTCCTTTGCAGGTACAGCCTTTGGAATCTCACCTGAAGATATAAAAGATGTTTCAGGTATGGTGATGTCAACATTATGCCTCTTTTTTATATATTCAAGAGCATCCCTTGCGACCTTCATGAATGTCTTCTCAACGCCTTTACCCTCAACAGCAACCGCCTCGAAATAAGGCGCATCTTCATTATTAAGGTCCTTATTAAGTTCTTCTATATTCATAATATTATCTATATCCCTTTTGTTATATTGAAACACCTTGGGGATATCAAGGGGTATGTTGTTTACCTCAAGGTTCTCCTTCATATTGATAAGGCTTTCTATATTTTCCTGTTTCATACCCTTCTGTGAGTCAGCCACAAAGACAACCGCATCAGCGCCCTTCAGAACAAGGCGCCTTGTCGCATTATACCTTACCTGTCCTGGAACGGTGTAAAGCTGGAATCTGATATTAAATTCGCTTATCTTACCAACCTCAATAGGAAGGAAATCAAAGAATATCGTCCTGTCACCCTCTGTGGCCATGGAAATAAGTTTGCCCTTTGCATGAGAAGGCAGGACTGAATGAAGGTACTGAAGGTTTGTAGTCTTGCCTGAAAAACCAGGACCGTAATAGACAATCTTAAGTGTGATCTCTTTTGTTGTGTAATTAAATAATGCCATCGATAAAATTACTATACAATTTTTTTTATTTTTAGTAAAGCATCACTATCCTTCTTTGCCTGCAGGCCTATAGAGATATACTATGATGGAGAATACCACAAGAAAGAGGGTTAAAATAAAGATCATACCTGAAGAAAGTTCTATGTATACAAGCTTCTCCATATAGTGGATTATAAAAGAGCCTGAATAAGCTTCACCTGGTTTATGGAGCCCCCTCAACCACACCTCAAGATATGTAAGGGGGCAGTACCAACCAAAGACCTGAATGGTAATGGCGAATAAAAGACCTGCAATATGAAACCTCTTGACCCATCTATATCGCCTCCCTATTAACGCACCAAAGATGAGAAAGAGAATCCACAAGAAATGCACAAAAACAACAGCATCTGCCAGAACAGCATAGAGCATAAAATCTTAAGTGAATGGAAGGCATACCTCTATAACCTTCCTGAAACTCTTTCTGTGAATCGGGGATGGTCCATAAAGTCGAAGCAATTCTATATGTTCCTTTGTGGAATAACCTTTGTGTCTTTTAAAGTTAAATTGAGGATATTTCTCATGGTAGTCAATCATTATCTCATCCCTTACCACCTTTGCCACTATAGAGGCAGATGCAATGGATGCACTAACCGTCTCACCCTTTACTATTGACTTCTGTTTCATATCCAGAGATGGGAGTCTCACAGCATCAATCAATAATAGATCAGGCTTAATGTTAAGATCATTAACCGCCATCTCCATCGCAATCCTTGTGGAGTTCAGGATGTTAACCCTGTCTATCATCTCAACATCCACTATCCCCACACCGATGTCAATTGCTCTCAAGACTATCTCCCAGAAGATCCTTTTTCTTAACCTCTCGGTTGTCTCTTTTGAATCTCTGAGCCCTTTTATGATAAGGTCTGAAGGCAGGATAACAGCAGCAGCCACAACAGGACCTGCCAGTGGTCCCCTGCCAGCCTCATCGATGCCTGCGATCAAGGGATATTTGAGGCGTATGTTTCTGTCATAAAGAAAGATATCGTCTCTATTCTTTGAGGGCATTATACCCTGCTGATTCATCACCGTGAAAAAGACTTCTCTTTTATCTTCGCAGCCTTACCCTTTTTATGACGAAGATAATAGAGCTTCGCCCTTCTCACGTTTCCGCGCTTGATAACCCTGATCTCCTCTATAAGTGGAGAGTGAATCGGAAATATCTTCTCAACACCAATACCGTAAGATATCTTCCTCACTGTAAAGTTTTCACGGAGCCCGCTCCCTCTCCTGCCTATAACAGCACCTTCAAACGACTGAAGCCTCTCCTTATCACCTTCCTTGACCCTCATTGCAACCCTGACTGTATCGCCTATATTAAAAGGCGGTATCCTCTTTTTAAAGGCCTCTTCTACAACCCTTATGGCATCCATATCTTCCTCCTTAGAAAATACAATTAATCGAGCTTTAAATTTTACTATTTATACACAACAATTTACAATTAATCCTCATGCCTTATCTCAGATAGTATCATTCTGTCAAGCTCAGTAAGCTCAAGCCTCTTAAGAAGGTCAGGCCTCGTCCTGAGTGTCCTTTTCAGTGCCTCCCTCCTCCGCCAGAGCCATATCTCCCTGTGATTACCTGAAAGAAGGACATCTGGCACCTTCATCCCCTTGAAATCCCGTGGCCTTGTATAATGGGGATATTCAAGAAGCTGTGAGGTAAATGATTCATCCTCAGCAGACCTTTCGTCACCCAGTGCACCTGGTATCAGCCTTGTAACCGCATCTATCACAACAAGGACAGCCAGTTCACCACCTGTTATCACATAATCTCCAATGGATATCTCCTCATCAACAAGAGTCATCCTTACCCTCTCATCAATGCCCTCATAACGGCCGCATATAAATACAAACCTCTCTTTACTCTTTGAAAATTCTTCAGCAATGGATTGAGTGAAAGCCCTGCCCTGAGGGCTTAATAGGACAATCCATCTCTTTTCACCATCACTCCTTAAAAACTCTATAGCCTTGTATATGGGCTCAGGTTTAAGAATCATACCCGCCCCGCCACCAAAGGGATAGTCATCAACCTTTTTATGCCTTCCGGATGCAAAGTCCCTTAGATTGTAAACCCTGGCATCTATCAGGCCCTTTTCATGTGCCCTCTTCAGGATACTCTCGCTCAGATAAGAGTGTATTATGCCAGGAAAGATTGTCAGGATATCACATCTCATCTTGAAGTCCTGATCAGCCCTAAAAAGAAAATAAAGACCCCTTTCTTGGGGTCTTTATTTTGAGGGTTTTAAATCCCCAGGAGTCCTCATTTTAAGGAGTAGGTTTTTGAAAACCGCCCGACCCTTCTCATCTGCCTGCGGCAGACAGATATGCAAGAACCTTCTCAATTATTCGAGTATCTCAAGCACACACCGTTTGCCGAGTTTAGTCCCAGCAGCACTCAGTATCGTCCTCATCGCCCTTGCTGTCTTTCCCTGCTTTCCAATGACCTTTCCAAGATCAGATGGAGCAACCCTTAGCTCGTAAACAGTAGTCCTCTCTCCATCCACCTCAGTAACAACAACCTCCTCTGGTTTATCCACCAGAGACTTAGCCATCTGTCCGATTAGTTCTTTCATCTCCACCTCCATACGTATCTGGGCTGTTTTTTACAGGCCCGCGATTTTCAAAAGCTTCTTTGTAGTAGATGTTGGTTGTGCGCCACGATCGAGCCAGTATCTGGCCCTTTCTGTATCTATCCTCACTTCTGAAGGCTCCTTCAGAGGGTTATAGATTCCGATAATCTCAAGAAAAGGACCGTCTCTCCTCTTGCGTGAATCAGCCACAACAACCCTGTAAAAGGGCCTCTTCTTAGCGCCTCTCCTTACAAGTCTGATCTTTACCAATTCATCGCCTCCATTAGTGCAGAATCTCGTGGAAAATATTATATATAATACACTACTCAATTACAACATTCAACTAAAACTTAAATTGTGGCAGGCCAAATGCCTTGCCTCTCTTAACCTTCTTGAGCATCTTCTTCATTGTCACATACTGTTTGATTAGCTTGTTCACATCCGTAACCGATGTACCGCTTCCCTCAGCAATCCTCCTCTTACGACTACCGTTCATTATAGCATAATTTGCCCTCTCCTGCTTTGTCATCGAATTTATTATGGCCTCAACCTTAACAAATGCCTTGTCATCTACCTTAATGCCCTTCAATTGTTTTCCGACACCAGGGATCATACTCAGGATATTCTCAAGCGGGCCCATCTTTCTGATCTGGTTTATGTGGTTCTTTAGGTCATCAAAGGTGAATATGTTTTTTTTCAACCTCTCCTCAAGTGAAAGGGCATCCCTCATATCAACAGCTGCCTGTGCCTTCTCCACAAGACTCACCACATCACCCATACCGAGTATTCTCGATGCCATCCTGTCAGGATAAAAAGGCTCAAGAAAATCAAGCTTCTCTCCCACGCCTATAAGCTTGATAGGCTTGCCTGTAACAGAGACTATCGACAGTGCAGCCCCACCCCTTGCATCTCCGTCCATTTTGGTGAGTATAATTCCATCTATATCAAGCCTGTCATTAAAGGATTTTGCTATATTAACTGCATCCTGTCCTGTCATGGCATCAGCAACAAGCAGTGTCTCCTTTGGCCTTGCCCTTTCTTTCAGCTCCTCAAGCTCCTTCATGAGATCCTCATTGATATGTAATCTTCCAGCTGTATCGAGGATAAGGATGTCCCTTCCCTCACGATTTGCTGTGCTTAATGCCTCTGTATAAACATTAAGGGGATAGTCTCCTGGGCGCGTTGAATGCACAGGCACATCTATCTGTAAGCCAAGTGATTGTAACTGCTCTATTGCAGCAGGTCTCTGTGTGTCAAGGGCTACAAGCATTGGCCTCCTGCCATCCTTCTTGAACTTCTTCGCAAGTTTTGCAGCAGTGGTGGTTTTGCCCGAACCATGAAGGCCAACAAGCATTATGATCGTTGGAGGGTTTGGTGCAAGGCTGATCTTGCTATGTCCACCACCCATGAGACTGCAGAGTTCATCATGTACAATCTTAACAACCTGCTGACCAGGAGTAATGCTTTCTATTACCTCTTTTCCAATAGCCCTCTCCTTTACCTTCTCAACAAAATCTTTGACAACCTTGAAGTTCACATCAGCCTCAAGGAGTGCCATCCTTACCTCCTTGAGCGCAGAGACGACATCCTCCTCCTTAAGCAGGCCCCTTCCCTTAAGCCTCCTGAATATACCATCAAGTCTGTCTGAGAGTGATTCAAACATAATCTATTGACTCCTGTAATATTTATGTCTCTTTCAATAGTTCACGGTTCATAGTTAACAGGATTTAAAAGCTCTCCTCTATATATTTCTCCGCAGAGACTGCAGAGATTGCACCATCACCGATAGCTGTTGCTATCTGCTTTAAAGACTTTGCCCTTACATCACCTGCTGCAAAGACACCAGGCACTGATGTAGCCATTTTCTCATCAGTAATTATATAACCATCCTCATCAACTGCCACAGAGTCCTTAAAGGGATCTGTATTAGGGCTGTAACCAATATATATGAAGACACCCCTGACATCGAGTTTTGATCTTTCGTCGGTCTCAATATTCTTCAGATGCACTGCCTTTACTGAGTCCTCTCCCTCTATCTTCTCAACAACAGTGTTCAATATGAATTTTATCTTTGGATTGGAGAGGGCTCGTTCCTGTGTTATCTTTGCAGCCCTGAACTCGTCCCTCCGGTGTATAATATAAACCTCATCAGCAAACCTTGTTAAGAACAAACCCTCCTCAAGTGCAGAATCTCCACCACCAATGACAGCTATCTTTTCACCTGTGAAGAATGCACCATCACACGTTGCACAGTATGAGACACCCTTACCCCTGAGCCTTTTTTCACCTTCAATATTAAGCGCTTTTGGCTTGGCACCTGTGGATATAATAACAGCCTTGCTCTTGAAATGCCTGTCTTTCTCAAGGATTATATCCTTAATCTTGTCATTCAGTGAGACACCAACAACCGCCCCCTGAATAATTTCAAGGCCAAACCTCTTTGCGTGCCGCTCCATGCGCTGAGAAAGCTCAAGGCCCGATATACCCTCATCAAAACCCGGGTAATTCTCTATCCACCCAGTGGTTGCAACCTGACCACCATAGAGGGCCTTTTCGATAAGAAGGCTCTTAAGCCTTGCCCTTGCTGTGTAAAGCCCTGCTGTAAGACCAGCAGGGCCTCCACCAATAATCACAACATCGTAAAGCATTTAACCCAGAAGGGAATCAATCTTTGATTTGAGCTGGGCCTTTGGCACAGCACCAACTACATGGTCTACCTGCTTGCCATCCTTAAAGAATATAAGTGTGGGTATTCCCCTGATGTTAAATCTGCTCGCAAGATCAGGATTCTCATCAGTATTCACCTTGGCAAATGTAACCTTGTTATGATACTCCTGTGCCAGCTCCTCAACAACAGGGGCGATTATCTTGCACGGGCCACACCACGTAGCCCAGAAATCGACCATTACAAGATTTGGCGACTTAAGAACCACATTATCAAATGTCTCATTGGTAACACTTTTGACTGCCTCTGACATCAGAACCTCCTCCTCAAGAAAATTTATTGATCTTTCCCATGGCAGAGACCATGGAAATGCACTCACTATCCTATTTAATAATTATATTTTCAAGATGAAGTCTTTGTCAATTTTAAAGGCTGTTTTGAAAAAAGGGATTTCTTGAAAATCTATCGAGGTCGAACCTCGATAGGGTTAAAAATGGTAAAATTTATAGATGAAAAAAATCTATACACTTGGCACTGATCTGAGAAGCATCGAGGACTTCATAGAGATTATCCTTTCCTATGAGATTGAGGCTATTATTGATGTAAGAAGCTTTCCTACGAGCAAGTTGGAACACTTTAAGAGGATTAACTTAGAGCCAATGCTCAGGAAAGAAATGTTTGAATATCATCACCTTGGTAGTAAACTCGGTGGCTTCAGAAAAGGCGGCTACAGAAATTACACCCATACCCAGGAATTTAAAGAGGGCATTGACGAGCTTGAAGGTATCGCATCAAGAAGATTATCGGTCATAATATGCGCCGAGAGATTCCCATGGAAATGCCACAGGCGTTTTATATCAATGAAATTACAGAGAAGGGGATGGGAAGTACATCATATAATTGACAAGGGGAAGGTCTGGAAACCATCTACGTGATAACAAATACTTTTGAAACTCGGGCAATACCCTGTCTTTCATCAAATACCTTAATTTTACAAATTTTCCATCTTATAAGACTGTCGTATATTATTGTAATAGAATACAAACAAGACATAAATTATCCAAGTTAAAATATATTCGAGATTTTTTATTGCAAACGCAATAAAAATTATGATACCCTTTTATTAAATCCCATAAACAAGACAGACGTCTATTAATTGTTGCACGTAAAAATTAAATTGAAAACCAAAGGCATTATTGCCA
>FWPU01004436.1_pt1 | contig 32672 bp, 29 predicted proteins | sample 2228361 | NCBI WGS metagenome assembly FWPU01 (sample SAMEA103939777, study PRJEB20133) | metagenome
TGAATCTCTGGGTTGGATGAGGAGTATAGCATATCTATCCATGAACAACGACTATCTTAAAAAACTTATCGAACAGTCCACTAGCAAGCACAGGTTTTCCCGAAGCCATCGCAATCCGTATCGCCCCCGAGCTGCCCGAATCTCCACTCACCACATACGGCAGCACAATCAGGTCGGCTTCCTGATGCAGCAGGGCAATGATGTCATCCATCGGCAAGAACTCCGTGACAAAGGTGGCGTGGTTAGTCAATCCCAACTCCCTCACCACTTGTTGACATTCATGCAAACACAGTTGTCCACCGAGATCGTTGAAGGCATTGAGCGTTGCCACCACAAGTAATCGAGAGCGAGCATAGAATTTGAGGAACTGAGCGAACCCTTGAATCAACTCTTTCAGCCCTTTGTGAGGGCTGAGAAAGCCGTGGTAGGCAATCACCGGGTCGGAACGGGTCGAGGGTTCAAAGCGTTCAGCAGCAGGCTGACAGCAGCCGTGTGGGATGATGAGCACCTCAGCGTTCGACTTGCGTGGCATAGTGAGGACGCGGCGATAGTCTCTTTCGTTGTGGACGGTGATGACATCAAACCGGTGGGAGATTTCCTCGAACCGCTGCAACTCATGTATGGTCGCAATCAGCCTGCCCTTGGGCGGATGGTGGACGAACTGATGCGGGTTGACGAAGGCAGGATGATATTGCAGGTGCAGCAACTCAGCGTTCACGTTGAAGGAGCGAAACAAGTCAGGACAGGAGAGCAGCCTCATGCGCTCCTCCAAGCCACTCTCCATCAGGCGCACCGCGTATTCACGAATGCCGCAACGTTGATGCGGGCTGGTGAGCATGATCCCATCCACAGATTTCGCGGATTCACGCGGACTTACTCGCATCATCTGTGTCATCTGCGACTTCGGTGTGTACGCTGCCCCAATCTGCTTCAGGCGCTCCACCAGGAGGTCAGCCACAGACTCCTGATCATACCGCGCCACGCTGGACGACGCATGTTCGGCTTTGCGCTGACGTAATTCTGTTTGCTCGAACGCCTCGCGCAAACAATAGCGCATGTGCTCCACGCTGGGGTCTGCCCACGCCTTGCCCCGAAACAGTGGATTCTCCGACGGGTCTGCCAGCGTCAGGTGATAGTCCACCAGCCACCCATTCTCCTCGGTGACGAAATCTGTTTGCCCGCCCCATCGTGTCGCGATCACGGGCACTCCGCAGGAGAGGGCTTCCAGCAAAGGGCGTCCATAGCCTTCGCCACGGGAGGGCGCGACCAACACATCGGTGCTGCGATACAAATCGCGCATCTGCGGGCGGCTCAGAGACCTGTCTTCCAGCAACACAATCGGCGGCATCCGCTCCACAGGGATGCCCAAGCCTCCGATGAAGGCGAGCATCTGCTCGGCGATGGCAGTGAGCGATTGACCGGGGTGAAAGGTGCGGAGGACCAGTTCCACCGGGTCATCACGGGTGAACTCGCGGACATAGGCTTCTATCAGTGTGTCCCACCCTTTGCGCTTGAGGAACATCAGCACGGCGAGAAACCTGACCACTGACCACTGACCATTGACCTTTGCCCTGTGCCCTGTGCCCTGTGCCCGGCGAGAACAGGCGGGTGTCTATCCCACCGGGCATCAGGCGCAGTTTGTTTCTGACAACGCCGCTGTCGGCGAACAACTCCAGGCAGAAGGTGGAGGGCACCCACACCTCATTCATCGCGTTGCACTCTTCCACCCAAAAGTCGGGCAAGCCAATCAGTTCAAACATCGTCCGTCCGATGCGGTAATACGCCAGTTCATTGCGCTTGAACAGGTGGGGCATCTGGTGGACGACTTCCAAAAAGGGCGGTGTCAAACGCGTGCGCCGCAGGCGTTCGAGCGTTTGGTGTTCCTCTTTCTCGAGCGGTACCTGCTGCGGCAGCCAATCCACATCATCCAGACGCAGGTGCTGAAGGCGGCGGCTGAGAGGCAGCACAAAACTTCTCGCCTCGTCGCCGTATCCTGAAGCATCCAAAATTGGCGAGCGCCAGACGACTTGCAGGGTTTTGTTTCGCGTCATCTTTGGCATTAGGGGCGGCGCGTCTCTGCCAGCCCTCTTTCGCCCTTCGCCTTCCGAAGTCACCACGCGCTCAAACGGCTCAATCCGAATCGGACCCTGCTGCCAGAGCGGCGTGGAAGGGACAGCAGCGCTCCTTGAAACCTTGGAACGTTGGGGCAACTCAGCCGCGACCTCATCAAGCAACTGCGCCCATTGCTCGGCGCACTTGTCCCACGTCATCGTCTCCGCGAACTCTCTGCCCTTGCGCCCATACTCGGCACGCAATTCTGGGTTCTCGTAGAGTTTGTTGAGCAGTTCCACCAGGTGGTCGGTATCGGCAATCGCCTGCTCGATGTTGTAAGGACCAACGGTGAGCCACTCCTTGACACGGAGGAGTTCGCCTCTGCCTTGTACCAGTTCAGTGACGGCAGAGCAGTCAGTGGCAATGACAGGCACGCCGCAGGACATGGCTTCCAGAATGGGCAAGCCAAACCCTTCGCCCATGGTGGGGAGGGCGAAGACGTCCATTGAAGCATAAAGTGCGCTCATTTCAGCATCAGGGATGCCATCAAACACCCCTGCCTTGCTGCCGAAGGAACAAAGCCCTTGCAATTCTAAACGGTCACGCAAGTCTACAAGATTTCCTCCCAAAGGGTCATACGGGTCGGCGTGCAGATGCAGGTGGACACTGGTTTTGTCCACAGCAAACTTATGGAACGCTTTCATCAGCAGAGGGAGTTGCTTCCTGAACTGGTTGCGTGCAACCGTCCCAACGATGAAAGGCTGCGCTGTTGTGTTCCGCTTGCGGCGTCGTGTCCGCATTACGGGTCGGAATATCTTGGCGTCAACGCCAGGATAAATCACGAGGGGTTCAGGCGTAACCTTAGCATCTCTCAGCGCCTCCTGAGCAAATTGGGAATAACAAACAACCCGATTCATTTGTTGTAGCAACGTCCTCCAAGCGGCAGGCAAAGGGGTTGCATCTATGGAGATGTAGCCGATCCATACAGCACGATGACTGCTCATGACATGAGCCACTTTATCAACCATCCAAGGGTCAGACAGCGTTACGACTACATTAGCTTCCCAATCCGCAAGAATTTGTGGGAGCAACTGAGCAGCCTCTGACCACCCACCACATCCATACACACGGAAGGGGAACACTGGTTCCTTGGGACAATGGAGTTGATGCACCCCCAATGCGGCAACCTCAGAGTGATAGTCCCGCTGCAAGCGAGAGAGGATTTCGCGCGTCATGCGCGCCATCCCGGTGCTTAATGTGGGCGTGTCACTCACCCAAAGAATGCGTGCCACGAAAGTCGCCTTCTTTCAACGTTCTTTAGGCTCCTCACGCTCTTCCTTCACTTGCCACTCAAAGCGGTGACAGCCATCTATGTAAAGGATGCGCTTGATGGGCACCCAGGTATCAACGGGGAATAGCCATGTGCCGCCGGCGACCGATCCGCTCTTCCCCGGTGTGATCAGAATCTGATGCTCACGAGCAGTATAGGATTCACTACCCTGATCTCCTCTCCTTACCGTGCCATCCCACATTTCTAAGAATAGAAACTCATCGCTTGCAACGTAGGTCTTCTTTCCTTTGTTTGTTATCGTGACTCCCGCCCCGACATAGTAAGCCGCTTCTTTCGAACCGGTTGGGTAGCCCTGTCGTATTGACAATCCTGCCTCTGCCTCCAACTCCCCAGAGCGCCGCACAGCGGGGGAGGCAATCCGTTGCTTAATAAAGTCTTTCGGAGGCAAGTAGGAATCGGGCGATGTAAGAATGAAGGCTGGCCCCATGTCCCCATATTGGGGAATGAACTCCACCTGATAACCCCGCATTTTGGCGATGGCGACGACCGGCACGAAGGGCTTAGACACTGGTTCGGTCTCAGGGCTTACTTTCACTTTCTTCAAGCGCGGGACTACTGGAAGGGTGATAACCTTACCGTTGACTATCGCTTTCTTGGAGCCGAGGCGACAGCGAAACCACCATTCCGGCACCTTGAGAGTGATGACACCAGTCTGCGGCTCAAACCGAGGGTCCAGCCCCATGAGGACCAAACACTCGAGCGAAACCAACGCTTCTTGACCTACGCGAAATCCATAGTCATAGTAACCACTGGGGCCACGCCGTATGTCGATATAGACCCTGTCTGGGGAGTATTCGTGTTTCTGAGCATAGACCCCGCTGGCTGTTATGGACAATAGCATAATGAACGCCGTCGTGCGCATCATGGCATAAGCACCTCCTTAGGCTTTCACTCTTTCACTCTTGAATCCTCTCGTAAACGATGCAGACAGGTAAGGTAGCAGCGCCTGCGTGCATGAAACTGATATCGCCTTCCACGGAACCGCTGGCTGGCACTGTCCATTCGTTCACGAGAGTGGGAGCCCACTGGCTTGGGATGTATGCTGTGTCGTAACTGGTGGTAACAATGTGAGGGTATTCAATGTCGTATAGTTCCTGAACCCGAGGCGCATCGCTGGGAGGGGGAAAGGCACCAGATTTCACTGCTGCTGCATAAGGGTTCCTTCTGGGAGGCACGGCGTTGGGGTCATTGGTCGCCCGCGCCATAAACATTACCCGCATCCTGCGCTGCCGATCAGAGGGGTTGGTGGCAGACACATGAAACTGATACACCGCACCAAAGTTACCACGGTTATGCCGTCCGATCCACTGACCATCATAAGTCATGATATCATCATAGAGTTGGTCGAAAGGATACTCTCGCGGCATATCTCCGGGTCTTTTCATCTGAGGGAAGGCAGGGTCATACCACTTGTCATAAATGCCCACCATATAGAAACCACTGGCAGTTACGTCAAATGCCCGATGAGTTACCCGCACGGTCCCTTGAGGATAGTAGCCTCTGCTGTGAAGTGGGTTGCCTTGTGCATCATATTGCTCGAGCACAGGGGTTGCCACGCGAAAGTTGGTATCCGTATGAGCAACAATTCGGAGAGTAGCATTGACCGGTGCATTGTTCGCGCCAGCAATGGTTAGATCGAGAATAGCACCAATCAACTCATTCGCTTGATTAATATCCCACTGACGAATCAACCGAAACTTGTTTGCCCCTGTCGGCGTTGCTTCTATTGGAGCAATTGTGGTTCCCCCGGCACCTGCCAAATAATTGCGCGCCAGTGCGACTCCGTAATTTCTGTATCCCGTCGTTACTGTGCTGCCCCAAGCAGTCCCAGAAACAATGATATTGGGATCTGTATCATTGGAGTAATTGTTCTCAATCGTGACCGAGATGTATTGATGCGCAACGGCTGCTGCGTTCACGTGCCATAGATAAAGTCGCAGATTAATGGGGCTACCGCGCCCCACGAAAACCTTCGCGGCTAATACGCCGGTCCGATAAGTGGGATTCGGATACTGAGGGGGTGCCTCACCGAGCCGCCAGGCGGGCAGCGTTTCAGGGGCGTCGCTCAGTATCAGAGGCACGCCCGTGCTGGTATCATAGGTAATGTCAAGCAAATAGTTGCCAACTTGGAAAATGTTGATGTTGCGTCTGTCTCTTGTCAGGGGCATAGAAACCACCTCTACTCACAAGCCTGAGCAAATAGGCTGTCTACGAACGGCTTTTCCCATAGCCGATACGTCTGTTCATTAAATACCCACGAATGCTTCCCCTCAAACCTCTTCTGCAGCGGTATCCCCCTGGGCACGTCACTCAACCTCGAGTGCCTCTCTGCATCATGGAGCGATTCGCTCCTTCGACAAGATCAGCGGTAGTACCCCAAACGCTCCCCTTGCAATTGGGAGCGGAACTGGGGTTCCTGATACAGTTCCAGCGGTAAGTTCCGGTGCGCAAAAGACCCCAGATGGGTCCACTGCGGCAGCACGTCGGGTTCGCTGAAATGATGCTGATGCAGCACCGTGACCCGAGAGGGAAACAACAAGGTCATAGGTCGGGTGAAGCCATTCCACGCCTCGTGATACCAGACTCCACCTCGACTCCTTGTCGAACTCCAGGCGTTGCCTATATCGGGCACGCTTCGGGTCCAGAAAGCACAGCATACATTCCACAGGCTCCCGCCTACCGTCAAGATCTCTGACTCACCGGTATATTGCCGCCGTTTGAGTTCTGCCTACGTATACTCACAAGGCGTGCCATCCAGCCGTCGTAAGGACTGGCGCATCCGTTCGTAATGGGCATACCAACATCGGGGGAAGGGGTCTCCTTCCCAGGTGGTGTAACCCCAGGGTCCAGGTCTTAAGTCGCCGTGCTCAACGATACTGGTGAGCGTGAACTCATCCACGCGCCGGAAGTCCTCCAGCAGTATCTCGTCGGTCAACGCGGCGTTGGACAGGAGATTCTCAGGGATAGATTGAACCGCATAGGCGAAAGGGTCCTCCTGCCCTTCTAACAGGGCAACAAATTCCAGTAGCGCGTTGGGAGACAGGAGCGTCTCGCCATGGAGCACCACGGCAATCTCGCATTCTGTCGGAATCTGCGCACAGCCGAAGCGGTAGGAGCGACCGATGTCAAGCCCTCCCTCATGAATATGCCGACAGAGAATCGGAAAGTTCCAGCGGCGGGGCTCACAGAGTTCCTCAATATCACGGGAGAACGAGGCATCATCCACGACGACGACCACAAAATCACGATAGGTCTGGGCAGCCAGGGTCAGAAGTTGTCGGCGAATGAGGAGAAACCGCCGGTCGAACGTGACCGTCACCACACAGACTTTCATGACGCCCCTCCTTGAAGGCAACCGGTCGGCATCTCTGCCATCTGCCTGTCCGGACGACACAACAGCACGCACAGCCCCGCCCCCGGAATCAGGCTGTTCCATACCGCGTGGCGGTCTTCTGCCTCCCCCATCCACACCACTTGCAGCCCTGCTTGCGCGGCGAAATGTTCCATCAGCAGCGGGTCCAGCATCGCCAAATGCCGACTGCCGCGTTCGGCGGGCGGCAGGTTCGCGTCGCCCAACAGCACCCGACAAATCTCCCGCCGCCGCGCCGGGTCGCGGGTATGCAGATAGGCGCGGCAGGCGTTCTCCGCATGGGGGACGTGCACTTCGATAACGCCATCTCTTGTCAACACACGCTTCCATTCCGCCAGCGTCGCCGTCAAGTCCAGATACTCGAGGTGCTCCAAACAGTGGATGGAGAGAATCGCCGCGAACGTCTCGTCGGCAAACGGCAACTGGCGGGCGTCGGCGACCACCTCCACATGCGGGAAGTTCACCCGGTCTACGTGCAGGTCATACCCTGGCATCGGATGCCAGCCGCAGCCAATTTCCAGTTTCATCAGATGCCTTCACGGAAACCGTAGGTAACGGGCAATGAGATTGACGACTTCGGGGCTGGGCTCGATACGCACGACGCCTTCCAGGTCCGTGCGCGACGCCAGCACCGCTTCGCGCCGCGCTTGTTCTTCCCATCCTTCTCCCGTTCTCCCCGCCCGCCGGTGATAGAAGACCAGTTTCTCAAAATAGCGCCGCCGCGACACCGTCGCCCCCAACTCCCAGCAGGTGCCCGACGGACAGGTCACCGTCCTGACGTCCGGACGATGGATGTAGAATGCCTCCCCCCAAAACAGGGCTTCTACCTGATCCTCCCGCGCTCGATAGTGAACGCCAGGCAGAAGACGATAGAAATAACTGTCGCGGAAAAGTCGAAACGCCGTGTGCTCGTGCAGCAGGTCGCGCCAGAACGCCCGAAAGGGAAACAGGATATGCTGTGCGTCCGCTTGCGCCGCGACAAACCTTTTCGCTTCCTGCGCCCCCTCCCACACCTGGTCGGTGTCCAGCATGACAACGAAGGGAGTCGGCAGGTGGCTCAATCTTTCCTGCGCCAGCCGCAAGGCGAGGTTGCGCGCTTCCACCAACGACACGGGAGCGGAGACAGGCTCAAAGAGAACCGGACAGTCCACCTCCCGTTTCAGTTCCTCGACGATATCCGCCGTGAACGCTTGACGGTCCTCTCCTGTGACGAGGTCGGGGATGCTCACGATGACGTAAGCATCTGCCAATCCCCGCACGGACACCCAACTGCACAGCGGATACGGGTGCTCAAACGAAGTGATCGCGCAAACGATAACGGGAACGCTCATGGATGTAGTGCTCAGTTAAGTTGAATTCTACGCTTTCAGGCTTTCCGTGTATCTGAGGGATAGCGGCGTCCCCGCCGCGCCTGCGGTAACAGAACGGGGCGAGGACGCCCCTGAGCCTCAAAACCTCGATAAACCGAGAGCACTCAAAAGTGCAGAATTTAACTTAACTGAGCAGTAGGTTGTAAAACCCCTTTCTCTCCTTTTCCGCCAACTTCTGTTCATTGCGCGCAAACACTTCGCCCCATTCGCCTTGCCGCGAAGAGGTCGCCCCGCCCCAATGGTGGAAGTAGGCATCGAAAGCCAACACGCTGTCCACCCCCAAAGCCGCGATGCGCTTCGCATAATCGGCATCCTCGTGATACGCTGGTCGGAAGCGCAGGTCAAAAAGCCCCACCTCCTCAAACAGGCGCGCCGCCGCCATGAAGGCGACGCCGTGAAAGTAGGGCTGATGCGTCTGCCCCTGGTTGTGCTCTGCCATCCAGTGGGCGAAGGCGTCAAAACCATCCCAGCGCGCATACCAGCGCGCAAAAACTGTCTCGGCGTCTTCCCCTTGCTGCCACGCCGACCGTTCCTGCTGATAAGCCTCCGCCGATCCGGGCGGAAAGAGCGGCTGCCACCAGGGGTAGATCGAAGGAATTTCTGCAACACAGGGACAAGCGCACCATCGCCCTTGCGCGAGGTGCGCTTGCAGCCGCTCCACTGCTACGGCGGAGAGGACGGTATCGTCGTTAGCGACCAACACCGTCTCCACTCCCGCGTGTAAGGCGTGCAAAATACCGCAGTTCCACGCCGCTGACAGAGAGTGCCAGTGACGCACCCTTATGGTTTCATCTTCAATGCCCAGATCCGGGAGTGCCTCGCTGCCATACACGCCGACCACATAAAGGTCTAACATCTCTCGGCACGTCCGGACTGACTGAGCAAAGAGCCGGGCTTCCTTTGCCCCCTGATGCGCAAACACCAGCGCCAGACGGTTCATAGCAATCCGCGTCGCAGCAACCCCCAATATGGTCAATGGTTAATGGCTCAACCATTAACATTAACCATTAACCATCGGCTTTCGTTTTTGACCGAAACACCAACTCCCCCACCAGCATCAGCGTTCCCACACTGAGCGCGATATCCGCAACGTTGAACACGGGCCAATCGCGGATGAAACGAATGGAGGTGTCAAGGTCAATGAAATCGGTCACGCTGCGAAACAGAACGGCGTCCACGAGGTTGCCCAACGCGCCGCCTAAAATGAGCATGAACACGACGGACAAATAGCGACCCCGACTGACCCAGTAGCGAGCGGTGAGGATAATGAAGACGCAGACGCCTGCTTTGATGAGCGAAAGAAACGCCGTGGCTCCTGAGAAAAGACCGAAGGCGGCTCCGGTGTTCTTCACGTGCTGGAGATGCACGACGTTGGGAATGACGGAGACAAAATCTCCCTCTGCCAAAAAGCGGCGGACAAGAATTTTGGTGATCTGGTCCAGCAGGAAAACGACCAACGCTCCTGCGTAAAACCACAACAAGCGCCCGTGGGGCAAGTCGTCAACTTGCCCTACTTCAACCTGTGTTGTGTCCGTGACTTTCCCTCCCCCCATCACCGTTCCGCCTGATTCTCGCAATCCAAACAAAGGCTCGCGTAAGGCAGCGCCTCCAACCGCGCCGCGCTGATGGGTTTGCCACAGGCGTCGCACACGCCGTACGTGCCCTCTTCAATCTTACGCAGAGCAATTTCAACTTCCTCTAAAACGCTCTCGACGTTATCCATTGATGCCAGATCGCGTTCGCGGTCGAAAGCGTCTGTGCCCAACTCCGCCATGTGGTCGTCATACTGCGACTCCGCGCTCAACTCATCTCCATTGCGCCGATTCGCCCGCGAGCCGACCTTGTTCTTTTCGTCCCGGAGGCGGGCACGTTCCGCTTCCAAACGCTGTCTCAGTTGAGCCACATTCATCGTCCGACCTGCCATCATGCCACCTCCTCAATCCGTCTGAACGCGCAGGATTCCGACCTGCACCGGCTGCCCTCCCAAAGTGAACGTCGTCGTGAAAGCCCCGTCGGGAGAGTTGCCCGCAATCAATTCGTCTGCCAACGTCTCCTGTCGAATGTAATCGGCGTGCTGCACAATGGCGGCTACCGCTTCGCCGTCGGCGACGTAGTAAATGACGATTCTATCGGAAACGTTAAAGTTCGCTTTCTTGCGCAAATCCTGAACGTAGCGCACGACATCACGCGCCTTGCCCTCACGCTCTAAGTCCGTCGTCAGATTCGTGTCCAATGCGATGATACGACCGTTGTCGGAAGCCACTTTCAACCCCGCCGCTGGCACGCGCTCCACGATGAGGTCTTCCGGTGTCAGCGTGATGTTTTCGCCGTTGACCCCCAGTTCCACCGACTCGCCCGCCGCCACCTTCGCGCCGATTTCTTCGGCGTTGGTGGACAATAACGCCTGTTGAATCTGTGGCAGACGCTTGCCGAACTTCGGTCCGAGTTTGGCAAGGTTCGGCTTGACGACAACGGTTTGCAGCGCGGACTCGTCCTCAATGAACTCCAAGGTTTTGACGTTCAACTCGTTGAGAATCTGCGCCTGCATCCGCGCTAACACCTCGCGCTCACGCTTGTCCGCCGGTTTGACCAGCAGGCGTGGCAGCGGCTGGCGCACCTTGAGGTTCGCCTCCTTCCGCGCCGACAGCGCCAACGAGACGACGCGCCGCAGCGCGTCAACATCCTCAACGAGTTGGTCGTTTTGCAGCGCGGCATTGACCGTTGGATACGAGCAAAGGTGCACGCTCTCCGGCGCCTCCGCAAACACGGAACGCACAAGGTTCTGATAAATCTCCTCCGCCGTGAACGGCATGATGGGCGCGATGATAAGCGCGAGCGTCACCAGCACGTCGTAAAGCGTCTGATACGCAGCGGCTTTGTCCTCGTCATCCTCGCTTTTCCAGAACCGCCGACGGCTCTGGCGCACGTACCACGTCGAGAGGTCGTCAACAAATTTCTCCACCTCGCGAGTGACAGTGGCGGAGTCGAAGTTCTCCAGACGGTCATTGCATACCGCGATGAGTTGCTGCAACCGCGCTAATATCCATCTGTCCAACTCATTGGACATTGGGTATTGGACATTGGACATTTTCAGTTCCGGTTTGTCCAGATTTGCATACTCAATGAAGAACTTGTAGCAGTTCCACAGCGTCAACATTTTGCGTTTGACTTCGTTGGCAGGACCGTAGCCAAAGCGGAACACCTGACTCAGCGGTGCCGAGGCGTAAACCCAGCGCATCGGGTCCGCGCCCATCTTTTCCGCCGCCTCGTCGAAGGGAATCGAGGTGCCCGCGGTCTTGCTGAACGGCTCTCCGTTCTCGTCGCGCATCTCTTCGTAGGTCTGCACTTGCAGATACGGCGTCCGGTCCTCCAGCGTGACTGACATGAACAACAGCGAGTAGAACCACAGTCGAATCTGCTCGCGCATTTCGGAGATGAACGCAGCGGGGAACCAACGCGACCACGCGGACTCGCCGTTGACAGTCGTTTCCTCGGAGCGGAGGGAGCGAATCGCGTCCTTGCCCAGGTGGTCGGATAGATAATTCAGCGTCGAATACGGCACGATGCCCGCGTCCAGCCAGCAGTCGCCGACTTCGGGGATGCGTTCGACGGCGTTGCCGCATTGCGGGCATTTGATTTTCACTTCGTCAATCCACGGGCGGTGCAATTCTGGCAGCGCGTCCACCGCGTCGGGGTTGACGGCGCGCTCGCGTAACTCGGCTTTGCTGCCAATCACGGTGCGATACCCGCAACGGCAAATATAAATCGGCAGCGGCAGCCCCCAGAACCGTCGGCGCGAGATGCACCAGTCGCCCATGTTGTCCAGCCAGTTTTGCATCAGACTTCCGCCGTATTCGGGAATCCAGCGCACCTTCGCGGCTTCGCGCTTCATCGGCTCGCGGATTTCCGCACAGGAGATGAACCACTCCTCAACCAATCGAAACACCAGCGGCGTCTTGCAGCGCCAGCAAATCGGGTAGCGGTGTTCGTAATCGCCCCACGCGAACAGAACGCCTTTTTTCTGCAAATCGTCGTGAATGAGTTCCGCCGACTCGGTGACGTGCCTGCCTTCCAACCAGCCGAAGCCTTCGCAGAAGTAGCCGTTCTCGTCAATCGGCACGAGCGTGTCCAACCCGAACACCTTGCTGAGTTCGTAGTCCTCCGCCCCGCAGCCGGGGGCGATGTGGACGATGCCCGTGCCCTCTTCGGTTGAAATCGCGTCCCACGCAATCGTGCGGCGGTTGACGTTCGCCTGCGCGGGCAAGTCCTGCATCGGACCGTCGTAAGTTAAGCCAATGAGTTCGCTGCCCTTGACCGTTCCCAACCTCTCTGCGCCCTTCGGCAGCACGGCGTCCGCGCGTTCGGCGATGAGATAGTAAACGTCACCGTTGACTCGCGCCTTTACGTAGTCGAGGTCGGGCTGAATGGCTAACGCGGTGTTGGAAGTCAACGTCCACGGCGTCGTCGTCCACACCAAAAAATACTCATTCTCGCGCCCCTGAATTTTGCAGCGGAAATAAACTGAGGGGTCAACCTTTTCGATGTAGGAGTCCACGAGTTCGTGCTGACTGAGCGACGTGCCGCAGCGCCAGCACCACGGCATGGAACGACGTCCAATGGTGAGCCAGCCTTTTTCCTCGCACTTTTTGAGGAAGTGCCAGATATGCTCGATGTTGTTGTCGTCCATCGTGAAGTAGGACGCGGGGTTGCCGTTTTCGTCATACCAGCGCATCCACTGTCCCAGCCGTATGGACTGCTGCGTGATGCGCTCCGCGAACTGCTCCACGCGGGCGCGGCACTCGCGGGAGAACCTGTCCAGACCGTAGTTCACGATGTCGGTCTTGGAGTTGAAGCCCAATGCCTTTTCGACCTCGACCTCCACCCACAACCCCTGACAGTCGAAGCCGTTCTGCCACCGCTGGTTGTAGCCCTGCATCGCCTTGAAGCGGCAGTAGATGTCCTTGTAAGTGCGCCCCCAGCCGTGATGGACGCCCATCGGGCTGTTGGCAGTAATCGGACCGTCAATAAACGACCAACGCGGTCCGCCCGCGTTCTTCGTCCGCAGTTTATCGAAGATGCGCTGCTCCTGCCAGAATTGCAGGATGCGGCGCTCCATCTCTGGATAATTCACTTGTCCGTCAAACGGCTTGAACATAGGGAGACGCGACTCCTCCTTCATGCTATTTCCCACTCGTCTGCGCTGACACCCGCCTGCCGCATGAGTCGTTTGAGGAGGTCAACACTCACATCTCCTCGGTGCGGGTTGGGAATGCGCCCTTTTAGAGCCTATCCGAAAAGTGTAGCGCAGGCATCCTGCCTGCCCGCTCGCGGCTGTCCCCCGCCAGCGGGGGACGGGGGGATGTCGGCGCTACTTTTCGGATAGGCTCTTAAGCGACCCCTTCGCCATAAACTCGTGCTTTGCTCCTGCGCGCGGACCTGTAAAGCCAAGCGCGCGCAACTTCCGAATCACTTCCCGTCGTGGCAGAGGATGTAACATTTCACGCTGCCTTCAGGTTGAGGTCAATCCCGTCAATCACAGGTAAAGGGTCATGGTCATGCACTTTCAGCAGCAGCCAGTCCTCTAAAACCTCCTGCAACTCCTGACGGCACTCTTCGACATCGCCTCCGAACTCCCATTGACTCAATCATCGTAGAGTCCCCGCCGGTCCGCCCACCGCATCTTGAGCAAGTCCTTGAGCATCTGTAATGAATGTCGGATGATGCTCACCTTTGACGCCGGCGAGTTATACCAACTGATGGGCACCTGCTTGATTTTGTAGCCGAACTTTCGCGCCAGATAGAGGATTTCCGCATCAAACGCGAACCCTTCAATGCGCTGTTTGCGGAACAGGTGACGCGCCGTTTCGCCGCGAAAGCACTTGAAGCCGCACTGCGTGTCGGGGATGTCGCTGAGTCCCGCGACCTTGCGCACCAGCCAGTTGAACGCCTTGCCCATGCGCTCCCGATACCACGGCTGGCGCACGACGAGGTGCGATTCGGGCAGCGAGCGCGAGCCGATGGCGATGTCGAATTCGCCGGAACTGATGTAGGGCAGCAGTTGTTCACATTCCTCAATCGGCGTGGACAGGTCGGCGTCCGAAAACAGCACGTCGCGCCCCCACGCCTCCAAAACGCCGTGCCGCACGGAGTAGCCCTTGCCGCGATTCATGCCGTTCGACACCAGCCGCACCGTCTCGTGCGTTTCCATGAACTGCCGCACGACGTCCGCCGTTCCGTCGCGGCTGCCGTCGTCCACGACGATGATTTCATAAGAAAAATCCCGCAACGCCATGTATTCCAGCACGCGCTTGAGCGTGCTGGGCAGGCGGGTTTCTTCGTTGTAGGCTGGGATGATGATGGATAGATAAACTTTGATCTTTGCCTCAACCGTTGCGCCTGCCGATCCCGCGCCGCGCCCTTCTGTGTTCAAGTCTTTCGGGAGAGAGTCATCAAACGCCCTCATGCACTCCGCCACCTTATCAAAGATAGTCTCAGCAAAGCTGTTTGCTGGTTATTCTACAACAAACGCCCCTTTGCGTCAAACCCATTTATCGGCGCGATACCGCCGCAGTTTTTCCTGAAACCCCGGCTTGCTCAACACCTCTTGGTTCACCACGTTGTCGGGCACTTCGCCGCGTGAGACCTTGAGCAAGCCGATGCAGTCCAGCCGCCCGTTGTCGCGCAGGCACTCCTCCGTCCAGCAGATGCCATGCGGCGTGACGATGACGTTTTCCAGTTGTAACAGAGGCTCATCGGGCGGGACGGGTTCCACCTCAAACGCATCAATGCCCGCGCCCGCGATTTGTCCGCTTTGCAGCGCGGCGGTCAATGCCTTCTGGTCGACAATCGCTCCACGCGCGGTGTTGATGAAATACGCCGACGGCTTCATCAGCGCGAATTCCCGCGCCCCGATGAGGTGGCGCGTTTCGGGTGTCAGCGGGCAGTTGACGGAAACGAAATCGCTCTCGCGCAGCACGGTGTCGAGGTCAGTTAGCGTGACGTTCAGCGACGCGGCGTGCTCCGGTGTGGCGTAGGGGTCGAAAGCCAGCACGCGCATTTCAAATGGCTTCACCAGTCGCACGACCTCGCTGCCAATGTTGCCCACGCCAATCAGTCCCAACGTGCGCCCGCCCAACTGGTTGCCCAGATATCCCGTATGCTGACGCCAGCGACCTTCGCGGGTCAACTTGTCTTTTATCAGCAGTTTCTTCGACAGCGCGAGCATGAGCGTCAGCACGCTCTCGGCAACGGGACGCCTGACACCGCCGGGCACGATGAACACCGCCACGTTCGCATCCGTCGCCGCCCGCAAGTCCACGTTGTCGTAGCCAACGCCGAACCGTCCGATGACCGTCAGCCTCTCCACGCCCTCAAAACTGTCCCGCGTGTAGCGCGGCGCGAGCGACATCACCCCGTCAAAGTCGCGCAACTGGTCGGGCGTGACGGGATTGCGGTGTTCCTTGAAAAACTCATACTCCACGTGCGGCGCGTCGTCCAGCAAACTCAACCCAACGTCCGGGGCAAGCGGCTCGCCCTTCTCGTTCAACAAATCGCGTGTGATGCCGATACGGAATTTCTCAGACACGATTTCCTCCACTCAGTAGAGTCATGGAGTGATGGAGTAGTGGAGTGTTGATACTCCATTACTCCATTACTCCATGACTCCAACAGTTTTCGTGCTGTCAGAAAAATCTCATCCAACATCTCCTGCGTCAGCCGTCCGGTGAACGTATTCTGCTGGCTGGGATGATAGGAGGCGAGCAGCCACGGTTGCGTTTCGCCCATATCATCAAACGCCCCATGCGCGAACTGCGGGCGCGGCGACGGAATCGGTCTCCCGATTCGCTTCAATGCCTGCAAGTAACCGTCGAAGGCAATCTTCCCCAGCACGACCACGCCGCGCACGTTGGGCAGCGACGCAATTTCACGGTCGAAAAAGTGACTGCAATTTTCAATCTCCTCTGCTGTCGGCTTGTTGTCCGGCGGCGCACAGTGAAGAATGGCGGTGATGCGGCAGTCAATCAACTGCATCCCGTCGTGGCGCGACTCGGTTGCCGGTTGATTCGCAAACCCGGCGCGGTGCAAAGCGCGAAACAGCACGACGCCCGACGAATCGCCGGTGAACATCTGCCCCGTGCGGTTCGACCCGTGCGCGCCCGGCGCAAGCCCGACAATCAACAACCGCGCTTCCGGTGGACCGAAACTCGGCACCGGCTGCGCCCAATACTCCCAATCCTGATACGCTCGCCGCTTCTTCTGCGCGATGTGTCGGCAGTGATTCACCAAGCGCGGGCAACGTCGGCAGGCGATGAGTTCTTCATCGAATCGTGACCAGTCAAGCATCTGGTGAGCCCCAGAATCACACGGCATTACCCAGAAGAAGATTCTCTGTGTCCTTCCGTGGGGTTCCGTGCTATCATCCGTTGTTGTTGAGTTTCCTCCGCAAGTATGATAGCATTATCGCAGCCAGCAGACAACGGGTTTTGTCGTTTCACGCATTACGCTTTACACATCAGGAGGCGTTATGAGTCCCTCCGAATTCATCGCCCAATGGAGCAAAACCGAACTCACCGAGCGGTCGGCGTCGCAGCAGCACTTCCTCGACCTGTGCGAGTTGATGGCACACCCCAAACCTGCGGAGGTGGATCCGAAAGGAGAATGGTTCACGTTTGAGAAGGGCGTGGACAAACACGGCGGCGGCGAGGGATGGGCGGACGTCTGGAAGCGCGGACACTTCGGCTGGGAGTACAAGGGCAAACACAAAGACCTCGACGCCGCTTACAATCAACTCCTGAAATACCGCGAGTCGCTGGAAAATCCGCCGCTGCTGGTCGTGTGCGACATGGAGCGCATCATCGTCCGCACCAACTTCACAGCGACGCCGACGCAGAAGCACGAGATTCCGCTCACCGAGTTGGGCGACCCGCGCAACCTCGAAATTCTGCGCGCGGTGTTCCACGAACCCGACAAACTCAAACCGGGCGTCACCCGCGAGGCGATTACCACCGAAGCGGCGCGGCGGTTGGGGGACATCGCGCAGAGCCTTCGCAGTCGCGGGCTGGACGCCCACGACGTCGCGCGATTTCTCGACCGCGTGGTGTTCTGCCTGTTCGCCGAAGACGTCGGACTGCTGTCTAAAGACCTGTTCTCGCGCGTTGTCGAAAATACCCGCAAAGACCCGGCGCGGTTTGCGCGGCAACTCAGCGCGCTGTTCGACGCAATGGCGCACGGCGGCGACTTCGGGGCAGAGACGATTCGGCATTTCAACGGGAATTTGTTCAACACCCGTAGGGCGGAGTCTCCGTCCCCGCCAAGCTCGGCAACAACGAACGAAGGCAGGGACGGAGACACTGCCCTACTGTTGACGACAGATGAAATCGAATCCATCCGCGATGCGGCGAAATTGGAATGGAGCGCGGTGGACGCTTCGATTTTCGGGACGCTGTTTGAGCGCGGGCTGGACCCCGCCAAGCGGTCGCAACTCGGCGCGCACTACACCAGCCGCGCCGACATCGAAACCCTCGTCGAACCTGTCGTCATGCAGCCGCTGCGCCGCGAGTGGGAGGAAGTGAAACAGAAAGCCGAAAGCCTGTTGTCACAGGAGACGCAAGACGCAGGACGCAAGACTCAAGACGTAAGACGTAAGACGCGCATACGAAACGAGGTTGACAGTCTTCTGAAGAACTTCCTCAACCGCCTCGCCAACGTGAAGGTGCTCGACCCCGCGTGCGGCTCCGGCAATTTCCTCTACGTCACCTTGCAGAAACTCAAGGACCTGGAAAAGGAAGTGGTGGACTACGCCCTCAGCCGCGACTTCAGCGCGTATCTGCCGCAGGTGGGACCGTGGCAACTCTACGGCATCGAGGTCAACCCCTATGCCTTCGACCTCGCGCAGATGACCGTCTGGATTGGCTACCTGCAATGGCTGCGCGAACACGGCTACCTCATCACCGATGACCCCGTGCTGCGCCCGATGGAGGGGAATTTTCGGTGTATGGATGCGATTCTCGATGGTCGCACGGAAAGTAGGGCGGTGTCTCCGTCCCCGCCAAATGATGTGACCGATGACGTTGGCAGGGACGGAGACTCTGCCCTACGGAACGCTCCACGCGAACCCGACTGGCAGCCCGTTGACTTCATCGTCGGCAACCCGCCGTTTTTGGGCGGAAGTCGAATCTGGGAGCAATTAGGGCGTGAGTATCAACAAAAACTCTGGCGGGTTTATCAAGGGCGTGTGCCCGGTTTCGCTGACTTGTGTTGTTACTGGTTTGAGAAAGCACGGAGGCACATCGAGGAAGGCAAATGCCGACGAGCCGGTTTGCTGGCGACGCAAGCGATTCGCGGCGGCGCGAACCGCGAGGTGTTAAAGCGCATCAAGGAAACCGGCGACATCTTCTTTGCCGTCTCAGACCGCGATTGGATTCTGGACGGCGCGAACGTCCACGTTTCAATGGTCGGCTTTGACGACGGCGCGGAAACGAACAGAGTCCTTGACAGCAAACCCGTTCCCGTCATTCACGCCAACCTTTCCGCCGCGGCGAACGTCACGGAAGCGCAAAGGTTGGAGGGCAACTTCAATCTGTCTTTCATCGGCACGAAAAAAGCAGGCGATTTCAACATACCCGACGCGCAAGCGTTGAAATGGCTGCGCCTGCCCAATCCGCACGGCAAGCCAAACTCAGACGTCCTCAAGCCGTGGCTCAACGGCAGCGCGATTGTCAAGCGCCCTGATGCACAGTGGATTGTTGACTGCGGGACGGACATGACGCACGATGAGTTTACGTTTTACGAAGAGCCTTATCGCCACGTCCTGACTCACGTGAAGCCAGAGCGCGATAAAAACAATCGTCCGCTCTATCGAGAGAAGTGGTGGCTTCATGCCGAGACGAGACCGGGCATGAGACAAGCCCTCGCCGCTCTGCCACGATACTTGGCGACGCCGCGTGTGTCAAAACACCGCGTATTCGTCTGGGTAGAAACGATCGTGCTTCCTGACGACGGGGTTTTCGTCTTCGCCCGCGCCGACGACTACTTCTTCGGCGTGCTGCACTCGTGGCTGCACGAGGTCTGGGCAAGAGCACAAGGGACACAAGTCCGCGAACGCGAAAGCGGTTTCCGCTACACGCCCACCACCTGCTTCGAGACCTTTCCGTTTCCCGACCTAACGCCCGAACAGGCGGACGCGATTGCAGAGGCAGCGCGGGAACTCGACCGGCTGCGCAACAACTGGCTCAACCCGCCCCAGTGGACGCGGGAGGAAGTTCTGGAATTTCCCGGCTCCATTGTCGGACCGTGGGCGCGATATATTACCCCTCCCCCAACCCCTCCCACAAGGGGAGGGGAGAAAGAAAGCAACTCAGTCCCTCTCGCAAGGGGAGGGGTTGGGGGAGGGGGCAACGAGGTCGGCACGGTGCGCTACCCGCGCCTCGTCCCGAAAGACGCCGACTGCGCCGCGCAACTGTCAAAGCGCACGCTGACCAACCTTTACAACCAGCGCCCGACGTGGCTTGACCTCGCGCACCGCAAACTGGACGAAGCCGTGTACGCCGCTTATGGTTGGGACGCGGGGATGTCGGATGAGGAGATTTTGGAGCGGTTGCTGGAACTGAACCTTGAGCATCACGCAATCTAAAAGTAGCCCGCACACTCCGTGTGCGGATTTCGGCACACGGAGGGTGCCGTCTACTTTCTTAACTTAATGCCATTGGCTACATGGAGGCACTATGCGTCCCAACAAAGTTAAACGCACGTTGCAACAAGGCGGCGTTTCCGTCGGCACGATGGTGTTTGAGTTCAACACCACCGGCATCGCCCGCATCGCCGCCGAAGCGGGCGCGGAGTTCGTCATCTTCGACATGGAGCACACGGGCTGGAGCATGGAGACGGTGCGCACGCTCATCGCCACGGCGAACGGCGTTGACATCGTGCCGATGGTGCGGATTCCAACGACGCAATATCACTTCATCGCCCGCGCGTTGGATGTGGGCGCAATGGGGCTGATGATTCCGATGGTCGAGACCGAGCAGCAGGCGCAGCTCATCGCGCAGTTCGCCAAGTATCCGCCGACCGGACGACGCGGCGCGGCGTTCGGCGTCGCGCACGACAACTTCACTGACGGCGACATCATCGCCAAAATGCAGAGCGCGAACGAGGAAACTTTGCTCATCGCCCAAATCGAAACCGCGCAGGGCGTCCAAAACGTCGAAGCGATTGCCGCGGTGGACGGTATTGACGTTTTGTGGATTGGGCACTTCGACCTGACGAACTCGATGGGCATCCCCGGACAGTTCACGCACCCCGACTTCGTTCTCGCCATCACTCGCGTCCTCGCCGCCTGCGAAAAACACGGCAAAACGGCGGGTTTCATGTGCGCCAACGTGGACGAAGGCAAAGCGTTGATGAAGCAAGGCTTCCGCGCTCTGAGTTATTGGGGCGACATCTGGCTTTACAAGCGGGCATTGCGCGAGGGGATTGACGGCTTGCGGTCAACGAGGGAGGCGTGAAGCAGGGAGGTAGGGATACAAGCCATTGCCTCTTTGCCTCCTTGCCTCTTTGCCTCGCGTTTTCCGTTTCACGCTTCATCCCAGAACCTTCCCCACCAGCCCCCACCCGCTCACGCACGCGGCGACGGTCAAAATAAGCGCGGACAGAATCCCGCCCATCAGCACAACGGGGCGCGTGCGGTAGGCGGGCGGGAGTTTGAAGTTGAGGTAAATCGCGGCGAAGCAGAGGAGGGCAATGGCAAGGTTCGCCAGCAGGAAACCGGCGATTTGGGTAAGGATTTCGAACTGCACGTTGCTCCACACGATGGTCATCGTGACGATAAAAAGATAAGTGATGATGAACCGCAGAACCTTGTTGTAGTCCCACGCGCGTTCGGGACGAATGGCTTGCAGGAACTCCTGCGACACGCGGGCGTAGATTTCGGGCAACGCTTGCAGCGTGCCCCACATCGCGGCGGCGATGGTGACGTAATAGACCCACACCAGCGCGGGGTGAATGTTGCGCCAGATGTTCGCCTGATTGGTGAGCAGACTCCAACCCTCGAATCGCGTTTTGAGCGGGTACAACACGGCGGCGCCTGACACCATGAAACCCGCCGTGACGAAGAACAACACCAGCGCGCCCATGCTCACGTCCCAGCGCAGCGGCGCGATGAGTTGTCGCAGCCGCGCGACTTGCGAGGCGTCGTTCGGCAGGTAGTCAATCGTGTCGCGTGTTGCCGCATGACGGCGAATCGCTTCGATGTCCTTGAGTCCCGTCAAGCCCCATCGGTGGATACCCACCCAGTTCGCATAGACGATGTAACTCATCACCGAACTGCCGACGTAGCCGAAGGTCGTCGCCATCATCAGGAACGGGTGTTTCACGTCGTCCGTCGAAGCCCACGGTGGGAACGACGGCAGGTGTCCGATGCGCAGCGCGCCTAACAACGTCTGCGCAAAACTGGGGCGCACCAGCAGCGTGCCCAAGAACGTCCCGCCCACGAGAATGCAGCAGATAATGATTTGCTGCTTTTCCAGGCTTTTGAACGTTGTGCCCGTGCTGAGTCCCAACGCGAGAGCGAGGAAGAGTGAGGTGAAGATGTTTTCCCAGATTTGCTCAGGAACCGAAACGGGCAAAACGTCGTGAAGAAGGTAGTGAACGAGGTCGCCGCATGGCTTGGCAATCGGCACCCACGCGAGCGGCGCGCCAATCATTTCCAACACCATAACCGTTATCAGCAGCCAGCCGCGCGGACCGGGCAGCCGCACGAGGCGGTGTCCGATGTGTTCGCCGCTGACGGCGGTGTAACGTCCCAACAGATAGGTGACGAACACTCCTTTCGTCAGGCAACTCAGCAGCACAATCCACAGCAACCCGTAACCCGCCCACGCGCCGACGCGCACGACGACAATTGTTTCCCCCGCGCCGATGCTGACCGACGCCAAAATCGCCGCCGGTCCGAACATTGCGAGCAACGCAGCCACTTTCTTCAGCGACCACTTCTGCGCAAACACGCCCGTCACGGGCGGGACTTCAATCTGCTTCATTTTCCACTCTGGAGTATTGGAGTCTTGGAGTCTCGGATTGATCACAGCAACACTCCATCCCTCCATCCCTCCATCCCTCCATATACCTTTCCTGCTCTCACCACCGTCGTCGGCGCGAGTCGCTGCTTGCCGATGCGGACTGCGCCGTGCGAGTCGCACAACTCAAAAGCGCCTTCCCGTAAATCGAACACAACCGCGTCGCCCCACGCGCCGACTTTGAGCGTGCCGATGCTGTCGGACATGCGAATCGCTTGCGCGGGTGTCGCGGTCACTTTACGCAACGCGTCATCGAGCGACAAGCCGAGATGGAGAAATTTGCTGACCGTCGTGGCAAGGTCATAGACGGGACCGTTCACGTTGTAAACGTGCAGGTCGCTGGAAATCGTCTGCGGCAGAACGCCCTGCGCGAGAGCGCGTTCGGCGACGTCCCACTTGAAACTCCCCGCGCCGTGCCCCACGTCGAAGATGACGCCGCGCTCCATCGCGGCGAGCACCGATGGGCGCACGTTGCCGTCCGCGTCGAGGATGCCGCAATCGCTGCCGTGAAAGCAGTGCGTCAAAATGTCGCGTTCGCGCATGGCGGCGAGGATGTCGTCAATCGAATCGCACCACGCGCCTTGCGGATGAACCATGATGGGCAAGCCGACAGCGTCGGCGGCTTCGCGGGCGAGGTGCAGCGGACGGATGCCCGCGTCCTCGCTGACGATGCTGTGTTTCGTGAGCCGCACCTTCACCCCTAAAACGACGTCGCGGTTTCTCTCAATCATCTCGACGGCTTTGGGCACGCTGGCATAGCGGAGGTCATCCAATTCGCCGATTTCGCGGGTCAACATACCCTGCGACGAAATGTTGAGTTGTGCCAACAACCGCGTCGCGCTGACCTCAATGACGTACTTGCGAAACCCCGGAAAAGTGTCCGCGCCCGCCGACCCCGCATCCACCGCCGTCGTCACGCCTTTGGCAATGCAGTGCGGGTCGGGTTCGATGCCGAAGTGACTGACGCCGTAGAAAACGTGGACGTGCAAATCAATCATCCCCGGCGTCACGATGCGCCCCGCGCAGTCCACGACGTCCTTCGCCTCCCCCCGCGGCAGATCGTCGCCGATGGCGGCGACTTCCCCATCCGCAAACGCAACGTCTTTCGTCGCGTGAATCCGCTGCATGGGGTCAATCAACGTTCCGCCTCTGAGCAGCAAGTCGTATCGCACACAAACCGCTCCCTTCGTTGGGTTATTGAGCCGTGCCGCCGTAGGTTTTCTCTTCCTCCCGATATTTCTCGCTGTAAACTCGCTCGTTCACGACGACGCCCCAGCCGGGCATTCCTGTGAAGTGATACTGTCCGCCATACCATTCAATGCCAGCGGGCAGAATGGCGTCCACGTTGTAAGCGGGAACTTCGTGCGCGAGGAAGTTGTCGAAAGCGCGTCCGAGATGCAGGCTGATGAACAAGCCGAACTGCGAACTCCAGGTGTGCGGCGCACCGCAGCAGTTGTGCTGTTGGCACAAGGCAGTTAGTCGCTTCCATTCTGTCAGCCCCACGCGGTTGATGTCCAACTGCAGCGCGTCGAGCAACCCCGCTTCCATGACGGGCAGCAGCGGCGCGACCTCGCCCTGCGTTTCGCCGTCGGCGATGAGTGTGTTCCAACCGCTCTCGCGCAGAAAGTCGCGGAAGATGCGGTAGTCCTCCACCGTCTCTGGGAACATCTCCTCCGCCCAGTAAATGTCGTACTGCCCAATCTCGCGGAACAGCCGAATCGCCCCATCGCGGTCGAAGCCGTTATTGCCGTCCACCATGAGTTTCACGTCAGATCCAATCGTCTCGCGCACGGCGGCGACACATTCGACGTCGCGGCGGAATCCTTCTTCGGCTTCCATCCACTTGTGCCCGCGACCGATTTTCATCTTGATGGCGCGGAACCCCCGCGCCACGCTCTCGGCGGCTTCCTCGCGCACGCGCTCAATCGGTCGGTCGGGGTAAAGCAAATCGCAGAAATACAACGCGCCGTCGTAAGCGTCCACGTCATTGCTGCCTGCGTCGCCCAACAGCGCGTAAACGGGTTTATTCTGCGACTTCGCCACGACGTCCCAAATCGCAAACTCCGCCGCCGTCGTGCCGACGACGCCGATTTCGGGGTTGTAAAACTCCTCCACGTCGCGCCCGATAAGTTGCGGCAATTCTCTGTCGGCGGCGTCCATCCCGCCGCGCAGCCGCCCAATGCCTTCGATGCCCGCGTCCGTTTCCAAGCGCACAATTGGGTCGCGTGTCTGCGCCCCATGACTCTGCAAGCGCGAGTTGTGACCAATCATCTTCGGGCTGTAACCTATCGCGTTGATGACGCGAATACGGGTGATACACAAACCACTCATGGTCAATGGTCAATGGTTGATGATTGATGGGTGATGGTTTTATCATTCACCATTGACCATCAAGCATTCACCATTTTCGGCTCTCCCTCTCTCGCCGACTCATTCATCGCCAGTGTGAGAGCCAACGTCTTCACGCCGTCGCTGTAAGGCGAGCGAATGAGAGCGGGGTTGTTCGTGCGCACGGCTTCGATGAACACCTCGTCAATCGTGCGGTCGGGGCGTTTGTGCTCCTGGGCTTCGCCGCGCCCATAGACGACGGTTCGGCTGCCTTCCCAATGCAGAAACCGCTCGTCAATGAGGATGTCGAGAACGTTTGCGTGTGACCAGTCGCGGTTGTCGTACGCCCATGTCGTTGACATTGAACCGATGGCGCCGTTGGCGAACTTGAACGCAACGGCGTTCATGTCGGGGCAGTCAATCTCCTTCAAAATGCGCGACGCCTGAGCGCAGTAAACTTCCGTAATTTCGCCGACGAGATAGCGCATCATGTCAATCGTGTGCGTCGCCTGCTCCACGAGTTGCCCGCCCGACTTCGCCATCTGCCGAATCCACGCGCTGGGGTTGCCGCGCCCGCTGCCGCTCCAGTATTTGCCGACGACCATGCCAACGGTCTCATTCTCAAGGATTTCCTTCGCCGCGTCCGTGGAGCCGAGATAGCGCAACTGGTAGCCGACGCAAGTGAGCAGGTTCTTCTTCTCCACCGCCTCCTGCACGCGGAGCGCGGTTTCCAAATCCCGCGCCACCGGCTTCTCGACGAGGAACGGCAGCCCGCGCTCAATCACGTCCAACTCCGGTTCGCCGTGCGCGAACACGGGGATGCTGATATAAACCGCGTCAAGGTCATCGCGCTCCAGCATCTTTTTGTGATTCGTGTAAACCGCCGCCTCGCACGCCTCCCCCGCCTTCTGCGCCAACTCCTCCACCACGTCACACACCGCCACAATCCGCGCGCTTTCCAACTTGTTGACCGTTCCTATATGCCAGCGCGCATTTCCGCCACAGCCAATGAAAGCGATTCTAACCTCTGCCAAAAGTATGCTCCTCTGAATGTCACGCGGATTAAGGCTAACGCGGGTCAAAGAGTTTAGACAAGACCTTCATCCGCGTTAGCCCTAATCCGCGTGACATCTTACAAAATCCCCGCTCGTAGCAACTCTTGCACGTCTAACATTCCCACCGGTCGCCCCTCGTCGTCCACGACCGGCAAATCGTCAATCACCCGCTCCTGCATCAATCGCAGCGCATCAATGGCGCGGCGGTCGGGCGTCGTCGTAACGGGCGTACGCGTCATAATCGCTGTGGCAGGGGCTTCCAGCACCTGAACTCCTTCGCGCAGAATGTGTCGCCGCACGTCGCCGTCTGTCACCAAGCCGCACAGTTTGCCCGAGGCGTCCACCACAACCGCCGCGCCCGCCTGCGCCCGCGTGATGGCGAACAAAACGTCCTTCGCCGACTGGTCGTTTCTGACCGTCGCTAATCGCGTCCCTGTGCGCATCAGGTCGCCGACCTTCGCCGTCGCCTTGCCCAACGCCCCGCCGGGGTGGAAGCGAGCAAAATCGTCGTGCGAAAACTTACGCTGCTGCATGACCGCAATCGCCAAGGCGTCGCCCATCGCCAGCGCCGCTGTCGTGCTCGCCGTCGGCGCGAGGTTGAGCGGACAGGCTTCGCGTTCAACGGAAATGTCCAGCACTACGTCCGCGCTCGTCGCCAACAGCGATTCGCGGTTGCCCGTGAGGGCGATGACGGGAACGTCCATGTCCTTGACAACGGGCATGATGTTGATGATTTCTTCGGTTCGTCCGCTGTAAGAAATCGCCACCAGCACGTCGCCGGATGCGACCATCCCCAAATCGCCGTGCAGTCCTTCCGTCGCATGGAGGAACAATGACGGCGTGCCTGTGCTGGCAAACGTCGAGGCGATCTTGCGTCCAATCGCGCCGGACTTGCCCAGCCCTGTTACCACCACGCGCCCCCTGCAGTTCAACACCAACTCCACCGCCCGCTCAAACTGCGCGTCCAGCCTCTCCGCCAGCGCCCGCACAGCGGCGGCTTCGATTTCCAAAACCCGTTTGGCTTCTTGCAGAGACGACATACCTTCACCCCAAATTTCAGACGTTATCATACACCAAGCGACGCAAAGGCGCAACTTGTTGACGATATTGCGCTCCTGTGGGGGCGGCGACTCCGTGCCAGCCCTCGTTTGGTTGCGGTTGGCTGAGGCTGGTTTGGGTTGGCTGGGGTTGGCTCAAAAGCAAATCTGAGCCAACCCTCAGCAAACCCCAGCCAACTTCCTGTTTGGACAGTTGACTTCCGTTCTGGGAGTGTGTTAAGATGAGCGACGGATACAGCGAGGTGAATAGATGCTCCAGCGACGCGAGGGTTTTCGTTTCAAGGCAGCAAATTGGAGAAGGCTGCAAGTTGTCTGGAAGGAGTTGTTGCAGACGCCTCCGAGATTGCGCGGCAAAGAAATCAGTCATCAGGAGGCGGGCTGGATGTTTGAGGGCTGGATTTGCGAAACCTTTCGACTCAGCGGCGCGGACGTGCAGCCGCCGTTCTTGGTCAAGGTGGGAACGTCACTCGTCGAAGAGGTTGATGGCGCGGTGTTGGTTCCGTTCGGCGCGTTTTTGGTAGAGTGCAAGTTTCAGGATGCGAAAGTGACGATTGAACCCGTCGTCAAACTTCGCAGTCAATTGGAGCGCCGCCCGCCGGGGGCGATGGGCGTTGTCTTCTCCAGAAACGGGTTCACCGATGAGGCGGTCACTCTGTTGTCTCATCTGTCTCCGTGTAACGTGCTGTTGTTTGCAGGGCGTGACCTTGAACTCATCCAATCCCGTCCTGCTTCTATGGTCGAAGCCCTGCTTGTCAAATATCGTGCAGCAGTTATGGAAGGCAATCCTTTCGTTGAACTTCGTAAGACCGTGCAATGCGGAGGTGAGAGAGCATGAAGGATTACCAAGCGACCATCGTTGTTGAAGGCGAGAAGTTTCTTCCCATCGTTAAGGCTGTGTTAGCCGGTGCCGTTCGCGGTATGAAAGTTGACTGGGATGCAACCGATTACACGGCTTTAACCAGTGCCGTCTCCACCCTGCTCATGCAGCGACGCCCTGTACTGCTGATGGTCAACTCGGAATTTAACGACCCCGCCCAAGGGGAGTATCGCCGCTCCATCCTGCATCAAGGACTTTACGACGTCGCCGGGCGCGAGTTCTGGGAGGTCGCCATCGCCGACCCGAACATCGAGGCGTGGCGCGTGGCGAACGAACGCGAGGCGGAGGAGTTGATTGCGCGGACGCCGGACTTGCAGAAGGCGGTTGCATTTTTAGAGCGCATCAAGAGTGGAAAAGCAGTAATCCCAGCATAGGAGGCGCAAACTTGGCACGACGCTACGTGATTCCGATAGATATCGAGTCCGCCTCGACACACGACGACTTGCTGACTGTCGAAGTCGACCTGCCTCTTTGTATCCAGCACCTCGGCGAAAACGCGCCGTTGGACTTGCGCACGTTGCGCGTGACGGATGAGCAAGGGCGCGAACTGCGAGCGGAGTGGCTGCCTGCGCTCGCGGGAACGTCGCCGCTGCTGTTGGTGGAGTGGCAGGGGCAGGAGCGGTTGAACGTTTCGGTGCAAACAGGAGTCGCTCGGAACGCGCAAGAGCAATCAACGCGCGCGCATTTGAAACTGGATGATGACGTTTTGACTTATGAGATTGAGGATAAGCCGTTCGTCGTCTATCACTACAACACAAAACTCGATGACGTGCCGCGCCCTTACTTTCATCCCGTGATGTCTCCGCACGGCGTCGCGATGACGCAGATGGGCGAGATTCCCGGCAAGCGCGAGGCGCATTTTCATCACACAGGTCTTTGGGTTGCGCACCAGAAGTTCACGATGGGCAACAACTGGCAAATCGGTCCGCAATTCAGCCGCATGAGGCACAACGCCTTCACGACGCTGCAAACGGGCGATAGGATGGCGCGGTGGGTGGAACAGTTGGACTGGCTCAACGTGAAAGGCGATACCGTGCTGGTCAAAGAGACACGCACCGTCAGCGTCCTCCACCGTCAGCCCGAACGCCGCGCCATTGATTTCGACCTGACGCTGCAAGCGAATGAGACGCCGATTACGCTGGAAGCGACGCCGTATCACATCATCGCGCTGCGCGTGGTCGACGCGATGCTGCCGCGCAACGGCGGTGTTATCACGAATTCGGAAGGTCAGAAGCAGCCACCCGACGGCGCGGTGGCGAAATGGATTGACATCTCTGGCACGCTCGAAGGCAAAGTCTGCGGCGGGACTATCATGAACCATCCGCAGAACTGCCGCCATCCGACGCCGTGCCTCAACTTCGACAACCAAACGATTGGATGCTCGCCGACGCACAAAGAGCCTTTCACACTCAAACCCGGCGAGCCGCTGCGGTTGCGCTATCGCGTTTACGTTCACGCAGGCAACGTCGAAGACGGCAAAGTGGCGCAGGCATACGAAGCCTACTGCCAGCAGACAAAAGCCCGCATCGGTGCGCCGGTGCGGATTTAGAGCCTATCCGACAAGTGGCATTGGCGTCTCGCCGATAGTTCAATGGGCAGGATGCCCATGCCACAGAAGGCATTTTTCGGATAGGACTTAGCCACGGAACCACGCGGAAAACTTGTCTGCGAATGTCGTCTTCTGTGTGATTCCGTGTGATTCTGTGGCTTGTTTTGAAAACCGGGGGTGATATAATTGGGTCGTCCGTGTCTGACGATGTTCACGATTCTGAGCGTTGCCTTCATGAACATAACGCAGGTCAAAGCGCAAGGACGAGTTGGTACAGACGACTTGCCCTTCGACTTTAAGTTTCACGGGCTACCAAGGGAGGACTCGCGTGGAAAAGATAAACTACAAAGGCTGGCAGAACTGTTATCGGTTGTCGAACGGAATTGTTGACTTGATCATCACGACGGACGTGGGACCGCGCGTCATTCGGTTCGGGTTCGTGAACGAGGAGAACGAGTTCAAAGAGTACGAGGACATGATGGGCAAAACGGGCAGCGACGAGTGGCGCATTTACGGCGGGCATCGCCTGTGGCACGCGCCGGAAGAGAAGCCGCGCACGTATTTTCCTGACAACGTTCCCGTCAAGTGGGAGCAACATCCCGGCTTCGTGCGCGTCATTCAGCCGACGGAAACGACAACGGGGATTCAGAAGGAGATTGACATTCGCCTGTCGCCGAATGGGACGTACGTCGAAGTCGTTCATCGCTTGCGCAACACGAATTTGTGGGCGGTGGAACTGGCTCCGTGGGCGTTGACGGTAATGGCGCAAGGCGGGAAAGGCATCGTGCCGCTGCCGCCGCGCGGCTCGCACGAGGCGAACCTGCTGCCGACGAACACTCTGACGCTCTGGGCGTACACCGACATGACCGACCCGCGCTGGACGTGGGGCAGCAAGTATATCCTGCTGCGTCAAGACCCGAAGGTGTCGAAGCCGCAGAAAATCGGCGTCATGGTCCCCGATGGCTGGGCAGCGTACGCCCGCAACGGGCATCTGTTCGTGAAGAAATTCAACTTCGTCAAAGGCGCGCACTACCCCGACTTCGGCGCGTCGGTGGAGACGTTCACGAACAACGACATGCTCGAACTCGAAACCGTCGGTCCGCTCACGCGCCTGCAACCCGGCGCGACAGTGGAGCACGTCGAACACTGGTTTCTGTTCAAGGACGTGCCGGTGCCCAACAATGACGCAGACGTCGAAAAGAACGTGCTGCCGAAGGTCAAATCCGCAGGTAGTTAGGGGGTTAGGGGGGATGGTGACTCCGCCATCTCCGCCATCTCCGAGCACCGCTTCCACGCAAACCTGCCGTCCTCGGCAATCAGGCGTCCGAATTCGTCCAACGCCTGCAAGCCGTTGGGCGCACCGTTGGAGAACAGCGATTGCCAGTGGGTGAGAACGACGGGCAAGCCGCCGGCTTCGACGACTTGCAGCGTTTGTTCGTAGAGACGGCGGGCGATGTCGCGGGGGTCGGCATGGGCGTCGTCAATCGTTTCCCACCAGAGGTCGCGGACGTTGGCGGGGATGGACACCAGCCGTCCGCGTTCGTCTTGGTGAGCAACCCACGGGCGCGATGCGGGGTTGTTCCAGAGCATGTGTAGGAAATACCAACTCGTGTCGCGCCCGTAGACGCGCCGCTGCGCTTCGACCATCGAGACGACGTATTCGGGTTCGGACTTGATGCCGAACACCCACGGCGATGTGAAGCCGTTCGCATCAATTCCAGCGGCTTTGAGGAGTTCCAACTCGCGGACAAGATAAGGCAGCAGCGTTTCTCGCGTTTGCGTTTGCGACCAGTCCGATTCGCCGATGGGGAGCATATCGCCGGTGTGGAGGTCGACGGTGAGGTTGTGGGTGAGGCCTTCGGGCGTGAAGTCGAAGCGTTCGCTGAGACGACGTTTCACCGTGTCCAACCATGCGGCAGTTTCGCTGGGCGGGAAACCTTTGATGCCGTTCACCACGTCGCCCAATCCGGCGGGTGCGGGCACGATGGAGAACTTGCCCGCCATGCCCCATCGGTCACAGACGTCGCAGTAGTCGTCGAGGAAAGAGTTGGGGATGTAGTCCAGCATCCGCCGCCCATCTTTGGTGACGGGTTCGCGGTGATGCACCTCCTCCCAGTGAAAGCGAAGGACGTGAACGAGCGGGCAACTGTCGTCCACGAGTAAAGCAATCGGAATGTGTGGTATACTCATAGTGCAGAGGCTCCTTCCAATGTGTATGAGTTGGTACGCCTGCGTTGGACGCCAGCACAAGTCTGACACAAAACGGAGTTTCTTACAAGTGGAGATACGGATACCATTGTAGGTCGTTCTTCATCCTCGTCGTCTCCACAAGGAGGTGGATCCCATCAAAGTTAAAGTCCTTGTCGTTGATAACTCCAGAGCGATGCGCCAGATTATTATGGAGTACCTCCGCCGTATGAAATTAGCCGAGTTTGAGTTCGTGGAGGCGGAGAACGGCGCGGACGAGCTGACGAAATTTGAAGCCTCATCCCCCGACCTCATTCTGACGGACTGGTGGATGCCCAAGATGAGCGGCATCGAGTTTGTGCGCCAGATTCGTTCTTCGATGAAGAACGACCACATCCCCATCGTGATGATCACCGTAGAAAGACGCATGGGGAGAATGATGGAAGCAGTCGACAGAACCGGAGTCAACGCCTACATCACAAAGCCGTTTACCCTGGAGATGCTGAAAAGCCAACTCACGCGGCTCATTGACAATATCGCCAGACACCGCGAGAAGGCTGCCAAGCCTTCCGGGGGGTTCTTAAGTCGGTGGCTCGGTCAAGACGAATAGAGACCAATCCCTACTGTTTTCTCCGCCTGAGTTTATATCCCGCTATCGCGCACAAGCCAACTCCGACAAGGATGAAAGTCATGGGTTCAGGAATCGCCTGGCTGCCCGGCATCTGACTGAAGGGGTTGTTGAGGGTTGTGTTGTTCGGGTCGGGAGTGGGGAAAGGATTGGGCAGGCTGAAGTTGGGAGAGTTCGTGCCTCCACCGGGAGTGCCCCCACCGGGCGGGGGGAAACCGGGGTCGCCGCCTCCACCGCCGGGCGGCGGTTGTGTTCCCCCAACGAACCGTCTCAGTCCGCCTCCTCGTTCGTCCGTCATAACGTCCGAGAACAGTCCCAACAGGAGCAGTAGGGCAAACCGATCCTCTCGGTCTTTCGGGGCTGGAGCGTCCTCCTCAGGCGTGTACATCCAGAAGGGCGTAGCGAGCGTGTAGAGGTTGATAGAGGTGAGAATGTCGAGAAGTTCGTCCTCCGTCAGGGAGGGAGCTGCCTCGTCCAGAGACGTGCAAATCTCCTCAACGTCTTCCTCAGACAGGTCGTCGGCGCGACCTCTGACCGGCGCGCAAATGACCAGCAAAATCAGACTCACCGAGATTCCTACCCGCTTGAAGGTCATCATCATCCCTCCTCCATATCCCTCCTGATCTCCAACAATCAGAGTTACAGCAAACATTGTGCCATGGCGAAGTTTAGGGCGAAAATGTGCCTTTGAGCCGTATATACGCCGCACGGCTATAAACTTTCATTTCCAGGGAGACTAATGGCTCCCTGGACACGGCCCCCGTGGGTGCTTAGAAGA
>FWPU01004437.1_pt1 | contig 32665 bp, 35 predicted proteins | sample 2228361 | NCBI WGS metagenome assembly FWPU01 (sample SAMEA103939777, study PRJEB20133) | metagenome
TAAAGATAAATAATATTTGGAGGTGAAGATGTTAAGATTATCGATGATAACCATATTCTCTCTCATTTTTTTACCTTTTTATCTCTATGCAGATATGAAGAATCCTTATACCTTGAAGCCTGAGATCATAAAAGAAGGTGCAGAGATATTTAAAAGAAATTGCGAGGCTTGTCATGGTCAGGGCGGAAGGGGCGATATCTGTCCTGATCTAACAAAGAAGGATAAAAAATACGGTAATTCTGATGCAGATCTATTTACATCTATATCAAAGGGAAGACCTGGAGGGATGCCGAACTGGGATACCTCTCTTGGTTCTGACAGGATATGGAAGGTAATAATATATTTGAGGAGTATAGAGAAAAGATGAAGAATATTATTCTTTTTTTGATATCTCTGGTATTGATGACTTTTATTATTTCATCATGCTCAAAGAATCCCTATGAAGGCAGAGAAGATGCTATCAAGGAAGGTGCTGCGCTTTACAAACAACATTGCGAGAAGTGTCATGGTCTTCAAGGAAGTTGTGGCGTATGTCCGAATCTAACAGATGGAGACTGGAAGTATGGTGGGAGTGACAGGGATTTCTTTAAATCCATAAGTAATGGAAGACCTGGTGGCATGCCCGCATGGAAGGGTATTATTAATAAAGATGGTATCTGGAAGATCATAACTTATCTCAGGACACTCGAAAAGTAACAAGACTTCTGATATGAGATTTTTTCTTTTCATGCCGTTATTGTTTTTTCTTTCAGGATGCAATCTTATGAGTTCATCAGATATAAATAATGTATGCGATTTTAAGGATGGTTCATGTACAAGGACGGTTGATTCTTTGAAGGTTACGATATCTGTTGAACCAGCCCCTCCTGTTCCGATGAAGGAGACCGTATTTGTTGTAAATATTGAAGGTAATGAGATTTTATCTGAAAAATTGATCATGAATTTCACGATGCCAGATATGTATATGGGAAGAAATCAGATTATTCTAAAGAGGGTTTCAAAAAATGTTTTCAAGGGCAAGGGCGTAATACCAATCTGTCCTTTAGGAAGGACACGCTGGAATGCAGAGGTTTTCCTATCTCCAGCTGAAACATTAAGGTTCGGATTTCATGTTAAGTACTGATTCTATGTATATCATTATTCTTTTATCAGGAATGATTGGTGGAGCAAGCCACTGTATAGTCATGTGCGGACCATTAATAATGGCATTCTCATCAAGTAGTGAAGGGATTTTATCGAAGCTCAGGTCGCAATTTATATATCACTCAGGTAGGGTGATGAGTTATGCAATTATTGGTGGGTTTATTGCCTTAGCAGGTTCATCTCTATCAGTCATAGATAAGATAAGGATAGTCCAGACATCCGTTATGGCTATATGCGGATTTGCGATGATACTGACAGGACTCTCCATGATACTCTCTATTTCGATAATAAAGATAAAAAATCCTTTTTCTCAAGGATGGTTAATAAATATTATAAAAAAGATAGGAGAATCAGGAAGAGATGGTTTTATGTTTCCCTTAGGGGTCTTAAATGGTTTTATTCCGTGTGGACTTTCATATTCTGCATTTATATCTGCTGGTGCTTTTGGTGCTATGGAGGAGATTCCCATTAAGGCGTTCCTTAAAGGGATGTTTTTACTCACACTATTTGGTCTTGGAACAACACCAGCACTTTTTTTATTGACAGGTATCGTCTCAAAAAGTCTTCGTCTCTTTGGCAGGATATTATATAGAATTGCAGGATTTCTTATAATTCTTGCAGGTTCTTTATTCCTCAGGATGGCGTATGTCCAGTTTAAGATGTGATCACTGTCTTGGAGATATAAACCCCTCCCAGGTTATTTATGATGAGATAAATGGTTCTCATAAGATCTTTTGCTGTGAGGGTTGTAGAACTATTTACAGCATTATCCATGAACACGGGCTCGATGAATTTTATCAAAAAAGAAAGGGGTGGATACCAGGACGATTCGAGTCAAAGGAAGTGAATGCAGAGCATTTCCGTAACCTTATAATGACCCTCTCAGATGATGAAAGCCAGATAGAGTTCATTATCTCTAATATAAGGTGTGCATCATGCATATGGCTTATAGAACATTTTTTGAAAAAGAAAAATGGTATTACCTATGTAAGGGTAAACTATGCCACTCATATGGCAGTTATAAGATGGAATCCACAGAAGATAAGTCTTGAGAAGGTACTCAAAAATGTAACATCTCTTGGATATTTACCAAGACCATTCATAAAACATGGTGTTGAGGATGAATTAAAAAAAGAAAAGAACGACCTTTTGATAAGATTTGGAACGGCATCATTTTTTTCGATGCAACTCATGATATACTCCATAGCTCTTTATGCAGGATATTTTCAGGGAATAGAGATTTACTATAAGAAGATATTTCAGTTCATTGCATGGGCACTGGCAACTCCTGTGATGTTTTATTGTGGCTCAATATTTATCAAGAATGCCTTTTCTGGTATAAAAAACAGAACTCTTAATATGGATACCCTTATAGTTCTCGGCTCAGGAAGTGCATATGCATACAGTATCGTGATGATATTCATGGGTGGAGAGGTATATTTTGATACATCATCGATGATAATCACCTTCATTCTCCTTGGAAGATTTATAGAGACATCTGCAAAGATGAAGGCTACATCTCAATTGAGGATGCTTCTAAGCTTACAGCCAGAAGAGGCAAGGGTTCTCAGAGATTCAGGTGAGATAATGATTCCTCTTAAGGAACTCAGAAAAGATGAATTGATAATCATTAAACCAGGTGAGAAGATACCCGTTGATGGTATTATTGAAGATGGTATGGCTGACATCGATGAATCCATGCTTACAGGTGAGCCATTGCCTGTGTTTAAATCAAAGGATTCGAAGGTCTATGCTGGCACAATAAACCTCAATGGCAGACTAAAGGTCAGAGTCGTTTCTGTGAGTGACACCGTGCTTACAAAGATAATGAGGGCACTTACTGATGCTCAGGCAAAAAAAGCAAAGATACAAAACCTTGCTGATAGAGTAGTTGGATGGTTTGTACCTTTCATAATAGTCATATCAATAATCACATATCTTTTTTGGCATCTGAACACTCATGATATAAAGATCGCTCTAATGAATTCTGTCTCTGTATTGGTCATAGCATGCCCATGTGCCCTTGGACTCGCCACACCCCTTGCCATAGTCATAGGTACAACAATGCTTTATAAGATAGGTATTATTATTAAAGACCCATCAATTCTTGAAATAGCATCAGATGTAAACACTATATGTTTTGATAAGACAGGTACAATAACAGAAGGCAAGCCGCACCTTATGAGAATTATTAACTATGCAAGACTCGAGGATGAAGAGATCCACAGGATCGCTGCATCACTGGAGATGGGTTCTGAACATCCTATTGCGATGGCGATCGTAAAATCCTTAAGAAATAATAATCTCTATCCTATAGGTGAGTTCAATGCGATTCCAGGAATGGGTGTAAAGGGTATAATAAATGGAAGGTCTGTCCTAATGGGAAATAAAAGGCTTCTTGATGATCTTAATGTAATCATAGGTGAAAAAGAGATAGATGATTACAGAGATTACTCAGAGAAAGGTTACACAGTCACAGGGCTTGCAATAGATGGTGCTCTCATGGCATGGTTTATAATAAGCGATAAAATTAAAGAAGGTGCAGATGGTGTTATTGAGCGACTTCATGCAAAATCCAAAGAGATTATCCTTCTTACAGGTGATAACACAAGATCGGCCCTTGAGATAGGAAAGATGATTGGCATAAAAGAGATATATGCAGACCTACTACCTCATGAAAAGAGTGAAATTATAAAGAAATTGAAGTCAGAAGGAAAAAAGGTGATAATGGTAGGAGATGGAATAAATGATGCACTTAGCCTTCAGGAAGCAGATGCAGGTATTGCCACAGGTGGTGCAACTGATATAGCAGTGGAGAGCGCAAAAGTCGTTATAATGAAGAGAGATCTTAGACTCATAGAGATACTCTTTGAGGTATCAAAGAAGACTTACTCTTTAATAAAGCAGAATCTCTTTTGGGCATTCTCTTACAATTTAGTGGCAATTCCTATTGCGGTAACAGGAAATATACATCCCATTGTTTCTGCGATATCGATGGTAATAAGTTCTCTTATAGTTACAGGTAACTCTCTGAGACTTCTCAGACTGAAAAAACTATCCTTTCATGGAGTTCAATGATCTGGAGCACGATTCTACTCATAATAATAACCATTGCACTCGGCATAGGTGCATGGTTACTTTTTTTGTGGGCAACAAAATCAGGCCAATTCGAAGATCCCGAAAGACCCAAATACACAATGCTTGATGATGATGAAGACAGGAATCCATGAAAGTGATAAAATATCTTTATGGCTGAAAGAAGGATAGAACAACTCAGGACACTTATTGAACTTACGAAACTCATAACCTCCACACTCGAGACAAAGGAGGTCCGCAGAAGGGCAATCGAAGCAGCAACAACACTCCTCAATGCAGAGGCAGGAAGCCTTATCCTCATCGATCCTGATACAGGAGATCTCTTTTTTGAAATTGCAACAGGTGAAAAAAGTGATGTCGTAAAAAAGATAAGGCTTAAAAAAGGAGAAGGCATTGCAGGATGGGTCATAGAGAACGGAAAAGCCATTGTACTTGATGATGTCCGTTCAGATCTGAGATTCTACAGAGGAGTCGATGAAAAGAGTAATTTTATCACAAAGAGTATGATTGCTGTTCCTGTAAAGACTAGAGAAAGGATGCTTGGTGTCCTTGAGGTTATAAATAAGAAAGATGGTAGATTCGATAATGAAGATCTCGAAGTCCTTGAGGCACTCTCAAACCAGATAGCCATAGCAATAGAGAATGCAAACCTCTATGAAGAGATGAGGGAGACATTTTACGGAACCATAGAGGCACTTGCAGAGACCATAGAAAAGAGGGATCCCTATACAGGTGGACATACAAAGAGGGTGATGGATTACAGTTTAATGATTGGAGGAAAACTCGGACTATCAAAAAAGGAGATGGAGAATCTTAAGCTCTCAGCAACACTCCATGATATAGGAAAGATAGGCATTCGTGATGAGGTGCTTCTTAAAAAGGGTAAACTTATACCAGAAGAGGCGATGGAGATGAATATGCATCCAAAATACGGTTCAGAGATATTAAGCCACATAAGACAGTTGAAGGATGTCATACCAGGAATGAGAGGCCACCATGAGAAATACGATGGTTCTGGCTATCCTGATGGACTTAAAGGTGAGGAGATACCTCTCAATGCAAGGATAATTGCTATCGCAGATGCCTTCGATGCAATGACGACAGACAGACCTTACAGAAAGGCACTGAGCATAGATGAGGCGATCAATGAACTCAAAAGATATGCTGGTATTCAATTTGATCCCTATCTTATTGATATCTTTATAGAGGCATTAAAGGAGGATTAATTATGGATATACTCGATATAATTAAAGGAAGAAGGAGTGTGAGGGATTTCCTTGAAAATGAGATCCCTCAGAACATCATCAATGAACTTATCGAGGCATTAATCTGGGCACCAAGTGCAGGTAATCTTCAGGCAAGAAGGTTTATATTTGTAAAAGATAAGGGATTAAAAAGGAAACTTGCCAATGCAGCCCTTGGACAGTCATTCATTCAAGAGGCACCCATTGCTATAGTGGCATGTGCTGATTACATGAGGATACTGAGATACGGTTCAAGGGGGATAAATCTTTACACGATACAGGATGTCTCAGCAAGTATCATGAATATGATGCTCCTTGCCCATGCAAGGGGTCTCGGAACTGTATGGGTTGGTGCGTTCGACGAGTCTGTTGTTAAAGAGATCCTTGGATTACCTGAACATCTGAGACCTGTGGCTATTGTAGCTGTTGGTTATCCTCGAAGGATCTCAGCACCTCCAAAGAGACTTCAAGTAAGCGAGGTGGTGGAATTTAGGTGATCTAGGGAATGAAATTAAAAAGTAAGATCTTAGTCGATCTTAAAATCTCGAGCATAAAAGACTAGGAAAGAATGATGAATACAAACATTTTTTTGTGAGAGTCATCGATGTGTGATACTCAAAAAACCCTAAGGGATCGACGAGAAAGGGGAATTTAAATTTTTAGTTTGAAATCAGTAGGTTTTTGATATTTAATTAACTCATAAGAAACACAACCGCTCTTTGACAATTCAGGATTTTTATTAAATTTCAATGACAAAATGAGGTTTCGAGTCTACCTATGAGGCATTGAGATGTTTTTATAATGCATGTGAGTCTTTCTTAATTGTGTGGGTAAGAAACACTGTCTTACAATGAAAGTATACGAGCATTGTGGATTATATTGAGGGACATAGGCTATTTTCCTATGAAAACCTAATCCACCTCATGGCTGAATATAAATGTTCTCTTCTTTAAGTAATATGATGAAGATAACCCACAAAACTATACACGATATTTCTTGTAACTGTCCCATAATTTTATTCGCAAAAGAGGAAACGCGAGGAGATTTCTCATATCCTATTTCTTTTATATAGATGGAGTGAATACAGTTATTATATTTTCAAGCATTTATGCCACCTTCACTTTTGGTTTTACTCAGAGGGAACTCGTAATACTTTTTATATTTGTTCAATTTACTGCATTTGCTGGAGCGTATATCTTTTCAGTGCCTGTGGATTTATGGGGACCGAAAAAGATAATAGAACTCTCCCTTATTCTTTGGATAGGTATTTCCTTCGGTGCTTTTTTTGTAGATAAAAAGAGCTCTTTTTTTATTATTGCACTTGTAGCAGGAATGGGGTTGGGAACGATTCAAGCATCTTCGAGGGCACTCTTTACTAATCTTATTGCTCATGGACATGAGTCAGAGTATTTTGGGGTTTACTCCTTGACTGGAAAAGCCTCTGCAATAATAGGTCCATTTCTTTTTGGATTGATATCATCCATTTATAGTGAAAGGTTAGGGATAGCAGTGATTTCTTTATTTTTTATAATTAGTCTTATAATTATCCGTAGATTGAATATTAGTTAATGTATTCGATTTTCGAAGATTAATAAATTATATAAAAAGATTTAATCTTTGAAAATCTTGACAGCTCATTTTTTTTATGCTCAAATATTAATAAACCTTGCTGTGATAACAAATAACAAATGAAGGAGGTGTTTATGAAAGTGTGTAGTGATAGTATCTATGAAGGTCTTTTGAATAAGGGTGTGACGAGAAGGGATTTTATCAAGTTCTGTACGATGGTAGCTGCAACCCTTTCACTTCCATCAAGCTTTGTTCCTAAGATAGTCGATGCCCTTGAAAAGAAGAAGAGGCCAACAGTTGTGTGGCTTGAGTTTTCAGATTGTGCTGGTGATACTGAATCACTTCTTAGGGCATCAAAGCCCAGTGTGGCACAACTTGTGCTAGATATAATTTCCCTTGATTATCATGAGACGATCATGGCACCTTCAGGAAAGATGGCTGAAAAATCTCTTATGGATGTTGTGAAAAATCTTAAAGGTCAGTATGTGGCAATAGTTGAAGGAGCGATACCAACAAAGGATGATGGAGTTTACTGTTGTATTGGAGGGAAGACAGCCCTGAGCATTGCCCGAGAAGTATGTAGTAATTCAGCATTTACGATTGCTGTTGGTTCATGTGCATCATGGGGTGGCATTCCATCAGCAAATCCGAATCCAACGGGTGCGGTTAGTGTAAGTAAGGCTGTTTCAGGTGTGAAGGTAGTCAATCTTCCTGGATGTCCTATGAATGTGGAGAACCTTACAGCGACAATAGTACATTTTCTTACATTTGGCTCACTACCTGCAACTGATTCAAAGGGGAAGCCATATTTTGCGCATGGTAAGAGGATACACGATAATTGTGAGAGAAGGGCGCATTTTGATGCAGGACAGTTTGTTCGTGAGTGGGGTGATGAGGGACACAGGCGTGGGTGGTGTCTATATGAGATGGGATGTAAAGGACCAGAGGCATATTTTAACTGCCCGTCTGTTAAGTGGAATGAGGGTGTCTCATGGCCAGTTCAGGGAGGACATGGATGTATAGGTTGTGCGGCAGAGTATAACTGGGATAAACTCTCTCCGTTTTATAAGAGACTTCCAAAGGTTCCTGGTTTTGGTGTTGAATCTACTGCAGATAAGATCGGTCTTGGTCTTGCAGTTGCCACAGCAGCAGGTGTGGCAGTTCATGCAATAGCAAAGGCAGTAAAGGGTGATAAAGAAAAATCTGAATAAATAAAAGGAGGTAGTATGGCAAAGATAGCGATTGATCCAATAACAAGGATTGAGGGTCATCTGAGGATCGAGGCGCAGGTTGAAGGTGGTAGGGTTGTTGACGCATGGTCATCGAGCACGATGTTCAGGGGTATAGAGATTATACTTAAGGGTAGAGATCCAAGAGAGGCGTGGTTATTTGCACAGCGGATATGAGGGGTTTGAACGACGGTTCATGCAACCGCCTCGGTGAGAGCGGTCGAAAATGCTCTTGGAATAACAATACCGAATAATGCAAGGATTATAAGAAACCTTATATCAGGTATCCAATATGTTCAGGATCATGTGATTCACTTTTATCATCTTCATGCCCTTGACTGGGTTGATATTGTGAGTGCTCTCAAGGCTGATCCTGAAAAGACATCAAGGCTTGCACAGTCTATATCAGACTGGCATAATTCATCTGCAACATATTTTAAAGGTGTACAGCAGAAGATAAAGACATTTGTTGAATCAGGTCAACTCGGTATATTTGCTAATGCCTACTGGGGACATCCTGCATATAAACTTCCTCCTGAGGCAAATCTGATGGCAGTTGCACATTACCTTGAGGCCCTTGACTGGCAGAGAGATGTAATAAGGATGCAGGCCCTTCTTGGTGCAAAGAACCCGCATGCTCAGACATACCTTGTAGGTGGTATGTCCATACCTGTTGATCCTAACAGTCAGAATGCATTGAATGCCAATAGCATAGCCTTTATGCACGGACTTGCAAAGAAAGCTCTTGAGTTTGTCCAGAAGGTTTACATACCTGATCTTCTTGCTGTTGCATCATTCTATAAGGAGTGGGCAAATTATGGTGGAGGAGTTGGTAATTTCCTATCTTACGGACAGTTTCCTCTCGATAATGAGAGTAACACACCGAATACCTTTTTCCCAAGAGGTGTCATAAAGAATAAGGATCTTTCTAAGGTTTATCCTGTTGACCACATGAAGATCACAGAGTATGTGACACATTCGTGGTATGAATACAGTGATGGAGATAAAAAGTCAAGACATCCATGGGATGGTGAGACAGTTCCCAAGTATACAGGTCCGAAACCGCCCTATGAATTCTTGAATACTGATGGAAAGTATTCATGGTTGAAGGCACCAAGGTATGAGGATATGCCGATGGAGGTGGGACCTCTTGCAAGGATGCTTGTTGCGTATGCCTCCGGACATAAGAGGGTAAAAGAGGTTATAGATGGGGTACTCAAGCACCTTGGTGTTGGACCATCTGCCTTATTCTCGACACTCGGAAGGGTTGCTGCAAGGGGTGTGGAGACTCTCATCACTGCAGAGATGCTTCCTCAATGGATAGACGAACTTGCTGAGAATATGAAGAGGGGGGATCTCAAGATTCATAATGGTGAAAAGTGGGAGCCATCCACATGGCCAAAAGAGGCACAGGGATATGGTTTTTATGAAGCACCCCGAGGTGCGCTTGGACACTGGGTGAAGATAAAGGATGGTAAGATAGTGAATTATCAGTGTGTGGTTCCAAGTACATGGAATGGTTCACCAAGGGATGCAAAGGGACAGAGAGGCCCTTATGAGGCAGCACTTATAGGAACACCTGTAAATGATCCCCAGAGACCTGTGGAGATACTGAGAACAGTACATTCATTTGATCCATGCATGGCATGTGCTGTTCATGTAGTTGATGCAGAGGGTGCTGAGATAACAAAGATAAGGATAGTATAAAAGGAGGTAAAGATGCTCAAACGGGTTTATGTGTGGGAGTTTCCTGTGAGGCTTACGCACTGGATAAATCTTCTCTCAATCGTGATGTTATCGATAACGGGTTACTATATAGGTAACCCGTTTATGCATGCCCATTCTTCAGAGCAGTATATAATGGGCTGGATGAGATTTCTCCATTTCAGTTTTGCTTATCTTTTTACGATGAGTTTTCTCTTAAGAATTTACTGGGCATTTGCAGGAAATGATTATGCCAGATGGAAGGTCTTTAATCCATTCTCAAAGGAGAAATTCAGAGATCTCATAGAGATATCTAAATACTATCTTCTGATAAGAAAGGATGTACCGCCTGCTTTGAAAAAGGCAGGACATACTGCATGTGCTACATATGTCTATTCTGCTCTATTTCTGCTCTTCATAATCCAGATACTTACGGGTTTTGCCCTCTATTCTCAGAGCCATATGGGAGCACTGTGGAAGATATTTGGTGGGTGGTTGCTCATTTTCTTTGTCGATAATACATTGAGACTTTACCACCATCTTATAATGTGGTTGATTATATGTTTTGCGATTGCCCATGTATATATAAGCTGGTTTGTGGAGAGGGGAGAAAAGAGCGGTATTATAAGTTCAATGTTCAGTGGATATAAGGTTATTGAAGATTGAGTATAGCGATAGTTGGTATCGGAAATATCCTTCTCAGAGATGAGGGAGTGGGTGTATATGTTATAGACAGATTGAGAGAAGAATATACATTCACTCCCGAAATAGATTTAATAGATGGTGGAACCAAGGGGCTTGATCTTATTCCATTCATTGAAGATAAGGAAAGGTTGATCTTTATTGATGCAGTCGATTTTAAAAAAGAGCCAGGATATGTTGATGTTCTCGAAAAGAGTGAGATTCCTTCCATCATGCATTCAAAACTCTCTGTACATCATATAGGACTCGGTGAGGTTTTATTGGCACTCAGTATGATGGAAAAAAAGGTGAAGGAGATTGTGCTCATAGGAGTTCAGCCGCTTTCTATTGAAACAGGGCTTGAACTCACAGATGTTATAAAGGAGAAGACAAGACTTATAATAGATAATATTATCGATAGACTAAAGAATTGGGATGTGAAGGTTATTAAGAAAAAGTGAGGTTTTATCTATGTGTCTTGCAGTGCCATCGATGGTAATAGATAAGGATGGTTTGATCGCTACTGTTGATTCAGGTGGTACGAGATTAAAAGTGAGTCTTCTTTTACTTCCTGAGGATGTTCAGCCCGGTGATTATGTACTTGTGCATGCTGGTTTTGCTATACAGAAGGTCGATAAGGAGTCTTTAGAAGAATCCAGAAGACTTATTGAGGAGATAGTTCAGAGAATAGAGGATGAAGACACCTGATTACTTTTCAATATATTGTATTATTCTATCTTTTTAACCTCAACATATTGATTATTCATTAAAATTTATTTTACCTCTTGACATAACTCTTATTTTTTACTATATTGGTGGTAATAAGTGGTAAAAAATGGTAAAGATGATGAAAGGATTTTCAGGGAAGTACTATTATAATCTCGATGACAGAGGAAGGGTGATGATTCCTGTCCAGTTCAGAGAGATCATATCCGCGCATTATTCAAATGAACTTTACATAACTAATGCTGCATTCGATAGATGTCTGCAGGTGTATCCCCATGAGGAATGGATGAGTTTACTCGAAAAGGTGAGGAGTTTGCCGAAGATGTATGAAGAGGTAAGATTCTTCATGAGGAGGGTAATCGCTCCTGCAATTAATTGTGAACTCGATAAGCAGGGAAGGGTACTCATTCCTTCAGCCTTCAGGGAGGATGCAGGATTGAATGGTGAGGTGGTTATAGTGGGACAGATAGACAGAATTGAGATATGGGATAAAAAAGAATGGGATAATGCAACAGATCCATCAAAGATTGATAGGCAGAGATTTATTGAAAGGCTTGGAGAATTAGGGTTATGAATTTTATAGATGAAATAGATCTTACCTCTAAAAAATACCACATTCCTGTGATGGTTGAGGAAACTATGAGTCTCCTTATGCCGGACCCAGATGGTGTATATCTCGATGCAACAGTCGGAACAGGTGGACATGCTGAAAGGCTTTTAAAGAAACTTTCTCAGGAAGGTCTTCTTATATGCACTGATAGAGATGAGTATGCTCTCAGAATCTCAAGTGAAAGACTCAAAGCAAAAAATCTACTTTTTCTAAAGACGAGATTTTCAGAGATATCGAAGAAACTTGCTGATATAGGTATTTATGGACTCGATGGTGCGATATTTGATCTCGGTGTATCATTTTATCAGCTTAAATCTGATCAAAGAGGATTCGGAATACATTCTGATTCAAGGCTCGACATGAGGATGGATAGAACACAGAAACTGACAGCATGGGATGTTGTTAACAGATATCCTGAGGATAGACTTCAGAGAATCATAACTGAATATGGTGAGGAGAGGTTTGCAAAAAGGATTGTGAAGGCAATCATGCTTCAAAGAAGAAAGGCTCCGATAAATACTTGTAGGGAACTTGCTGAGATTATAAGTGAGGCTGTGCCTTTGAGGGGAAGGATTCATCCTGCAACAAGGACATTTCAAGCTATAAGGATAGAGGTGAATGATGAATTGAGTGAGATCAGGGATGGTATTACTTCTGTCTTTGCAATGCTCAGAGCTGGTGGAAGGCTCTGTGTTATTTCGTACCACTCACTAGAAGACAGGATTGTGAAGAATCTCTTCAGGTCTTTCGAAAAAGATGGGCAGGGAAGGGTGCTTACCAGGAAACCATTAACACCATCAGAGGAAGAATTGAAGATGAATCCATCTTCAAGGAGTGCAAAGTTAAGGGGGGTGATAAGATTATGATTTATTCCAGATCAAGAAATGTGTTATCATTATATGAACTGTTTTTCTGGTCTATACTCATCGTTTTTGGAATCCTCGCTATTGTATGGTTAAGGTCTTCCATAGCCGGGTTAGAGTATAGTATAGGTGAACTCGAAAAGACAAAGATTGAACTCTTGAAAGAGAAAAAACAACTCCTTGCAGAAAAGGCAGAATTATCGTCCTTTGCAAGGCTCAGAAAAATGGTCTTTTCAGAGGGAGAATATATTTTTCCTGACAGGAGATATGTAAGTTTCTATAAAAGAGGTGATATGGGTGTGAGGACATTACCTGTTGCTGATAGGGTGAGAATCGATAGTCTGTTAAGCGACTGATGTTTCAGAGGGCGATAATATTACAGACGATTGTTATTGTTCTGTTTGTTATCATAGGGATAAGGCTCTTTGATCTAATGATTCTCAGTCATGGAAGATTTAAAGAGAGGGCATTATCCCAGCATTATAAAAATGAGAAAAAGGAGGTTACAAGGGGACTGATTTTTGACAGGAGAGGAAGGGAACTTGCTATCAATATCGATGTGGAATCGGTTTATGTAAGACCTAAAGAAGTGCAGTTTGTAAGAACTACTGCTAAGATTCTTTCAACTTACCTTGAGAAAAGACCTGAATTAATTCTTGCAAACCTCTCTTCGAAGGATAAATTTGTCTGGCTCGAAAGAAAGGTTATGACTGACAGGACCGGTCCTTTAAAGAAACTTGAATTGAAGGGAATAGGTTTCATACCCGAGACAAAAAGGTATTATCCAAGAAGTACCTTTGCCTCCAATGTAATAGGTGCTGTGGATATAGATAATAGAGGCATAGAAGGGATTGAACTCCAGTATGACTCATATTTAAGATCTCCTCAAGTAAGGAAGATTACATTAAGGGATGCAAATGGCAGGTTACTCTCAGAAGGAATCGAGACTCCCTCAAAGGGCAATAATATTATTCTAACAATAGATGAGACTTTACAGTTTATTGCAGAGAATGAACTCGAGAAGGCTCTTTTCATGTGGAATGCAAAATGGGGTATGATTGTTATGATGGATCCTTTAACAGGTGAGATTCTTGCAATGGCAGTTAGACCAACATTTGATCCGAATAATGTTTCATTTTCTAAGGATTATGAAAGGCGAAACAGGGCTATCACTGATACTTTTGAACCAGGCTCGATATTCAAGATCGTGACAGCCATTGGAGCCCTTGAAGAGGGTATTGTCACACCTGAGACAAAAATAGACTGTAGACCAGGTTATATAATTATAGGTGGAAAAAGGATAAAAGATATTCATCCAAATGGAATTATGACATTTCGTGATGTTCTCATAAAGTCATCGAATGTGGGGATCATAAAGGTAGCAAAGAGACTCTCACCTGAGAAGATTTATATCTATGCCAGAAAACTCGGTTTTGGGTCTAAAACAGGGATAGACCTTCCCGGGGAGGTTCAGGGAATGTTGAAGGATGAAAAGAGATGGTCATCTACATCTATAGGTGCTATTCCCATAGGATATGAAGTGGCTGTAACTCCCTTGCAGATTCTCAGGGCATATGCAGTAATAGCCAATGGTGGAAGACTAGTGAAACCCTATATTGTATCTCAGGTTACCACTTCTGATGGTGAGGTGCTTTTTCGTATAAAGCCTGAATATGAGCAGGTGATATCGAAATCAACCGCGAATATACTCAAAGGAATACTTACAGGTGTAACTTCAGAGGGTACTGGTACGCTTGCCCTTATTTCGGGAAATCGTGTTGCAGGAAAGACAGGAACTGCAAGGCTATATGATTCAAAAAAGAAGAGATATCTCGAAAGGTATGTGAGTTCATTCGTCGGTTTTGTTCCTGCGGATAATCCAAGGATCGTCGCTATTGTCGTTATAGGTGAACCAGAAAAAGCATATTACGGAGGTGAGGTTGCTGCACCTGTATTTAGGTCTGTGCTCGAGGCTTCTCTTTCTTATCTGAGAATACCGCTGGACAGCGTTGCTATTGATTATAATGAGAAGGGTAAAAATAACAATGAAGCTCAGTGAACTCTTAAGACCATCTTCTTACTTCAGGATTCCTGATTTTATTGATCCTGAAACTGTGGTGAATGGCATTGCCTTTGATTCCAGGTTAGTGAAACCAGGTTATATATTTGTTGCCATAAAAGGTGAAAAAACTGATGGGCATCTTTATATCGAGGACGCCCTGAAGAGAGGTGCGATTCTCATTATTGCGGAAAAAGAGATATCCTTAACAGGAGGGATAAGACCAATCATTTATGTAAAAAATTCAAGGGATGCCCTTGCAAGACTTTCGACGAATTTTTATGGACAGCCATCTGAGAAGTTGTTTTTGATAGGTGTTACAGGTACAAATGGCAAGACCACAACAACATATTTATTAAAGTCCATACTCGATGTGGCAGGTTTAAAGACCGGCCTTGTAGGAACTATTAACTACATAATAGGTGATGATGTAATTGAGTCGAGTTTTACAACTCCTGAATCTGTGGATCTGCAGGCTCTTTTAAGAAATATGCTTGATGCCTCAATAAGCCATGTTGTTATGGAGGTATCATCCCATGCACTCCAGTTAAGAAGGGTTGAGTATACCATCTTCAGGAGGGCGGTGTTTACCAACCTCACGAGGGATCATCTCGATTTCCATAAAAACATGTCTATGTATTTCAGGGCAAAGAAGAGATTATTCAGAGATCTCCTTGCTCCTGATGGTATTTGTATCATAAATATTGATGATGATTATGGAAAGGAACTTGCTACATCAGTGAATAATGTTATTACATACGGGATAATGTCAGGAGACTGCAAGGCTCTCAATATTGAGAATTCCATCAAAGGTCTTATATTCGACATAAGTTACAAGGATATAAGATTCAGAATCAGGTCGAGTCTGGTAGGAATTATTAATGTATATAATATCCTTGGAGCTGCACTTACTGCACTTTCTATGGAGATACCACCAGATGTGATTCAGGAAGGTATAAAAAGTTTGAAGAGTGTAAAAGGTAGATTCCAGATTATTGATGAGGGGCAGGACTTTCTATGTGTTGTTGACTATGCCCATACAGATGATGCCCTGAAAAGACTTATTCTTACTGCGAGGGAGATACTCAATGTCTCCAATGGAAGACATGGAAGGAAAGATGGGCCAAGGATTATTACACTTTTTGGTTGTGGTGGTGACAGGGATAGATCGAAGAGACCCCTTATGGGTGAGATAGCAACAAAGTTGAGTGATTTTGTGATTATAACGAGTGATAATCCGAGATCAGAGAATCCTCTAATGATCATAAATGATATTCTTTCAGGTGTTACAGGAGATAATTATACAGTCATACATGATAGAAAGGAAGCGATAAAGTATGCAGTTAATATGGCAAGGAGTGGAGATATAGTTATCGTGGCGGGCAAAGGACATGAGGAATATCAGGAGATAAATGGAAAAAGATATCCTTTCAGTGATGAAGAATATTTGAGAAGATTTATAATTGAAAAACTTTTGTCAGGAGATAGAGAAGGATGATCTACCTTGGTGAGATTCTTGAGGCAACAGGGGGCATAATTCTCAAGGGAGAAATTAAGGCTGATGATAGATTTACGGGTGTCTCAATAGATTCGAGAACCATAAAGAATGGAGAGGTCTTTTTTGCAATCAAAGGTAAAAGGTTTGATGGTCATGACTTTGTTATCGATGCCCTGAAGAAGTCAAAGGCAGCTCTGGTCAGTTCATATGAGAAGGACAGATTTTTAAGTATACCACTTGAAGATAAAGTCATTATCTCTGTCAGTGATACACATGGAGCTCTTAAGGCACTTGCAACATATCTGAGAAAGAAGAGGATAAGGAATCTTATAGGCATTACAGGTTCGAATGGAAAGACTACCACGAAGGAGATGCTTTTTTCGATACTGAAAAGAACTGGCACAGCAATGAAGAATGAGGGAAATCTTAATAATGAATTTGGTCTTCCTTTGAGTATCATAAATTCAGATATGTCGGATTATGCTGTACTCGAGATGGGTGCATCTCGCCCTGGAGATATAAAGATACTTTGTGAGATCGCACTGCCTGATTATGGTCTGATAACGAACATAGGTCGTGCCCATCTTGAAGGTTTCGGAGATCTCGAGTCAGTCGCAAGGACAAAACTCGAACTTGCATCTTATGTAAAAAAGATTTTTCTTAATAAAGATAATGAACTACTAATGAGGGTCTGGAGAGATATATACGGTGAGAAAGAGAATATTGTCACATTCGGTATTAAAAATAATGCGGATGTAATGGCTCATGATATAAGGATTGAAGGACTGTCATCGTGTTTCAGGGTAGTATACAGAGATAGAAATCTTGAAGTGAGGTTAAATGTTTCAGGGATGCCAAACATCTACAATGCCCTTGCATCCTCTGCAGTGGCACTTTTTCTCGGAGTGCCTGATGAGATATTGATAGAAGGACTTTCTTTATTCAGTGGCGTGGGAATGAGGTTTCAGGTCTTTGAGAAGAATGGAGTGAGGTATTTTGTTGATGCTTATAATGCCAACCCTGATTCCATGAAAGAGGCCATGGTTGAATTCATAAGATTGAAAAATAAAAGAACCATTGCTGTTCTGGGTGATATGCTTGAACTTGGTAGGTATTCAGAGGAATTTCACAGAGAGATTGGAAGATTACTCAGGTCTTATGGAGTGGATATATTTATTGCAGTCGGAAAAGAGATGAGATTTGCTGCAGAAGAATTTTCTTCAGGTGGTGAGGTCTTTGTCTTCGATACATCTTTTAAAGCAGGAGAGAAACTCAAGGAGATTCTTAGGGATGGTGATACAGTTTTTATTAAGGGCTCAAGAGGAATGAGGATGGAGGAGGTATTGAATGCTTGCTGAACTGCTTTATATGCTAAAGCAGTATGTATCAGGATTTAATGTATTTAAATATATTACATTTAGGACAGCACTTGCCATTATAACATCCTTCGCATTCTGTTATTTTACAGGTCCTTACTTTATAGGATGGCTCAGGAAGATATCGTTTACTCAGGTTATCAGGGATGACGGACCGAAGAGCCATTTATCTAAGGAGGGAACGCCCACGATGGGCGGCATCATGATACTCATGCGTGTCCTTGTAAGTATATTATTGTGGGGGGATATCACGAACAGGTATGTAGTACTCGTTACAGCATCCCTTGTCTCATTTGGCATTATTGGATTCATAGATGATTATTTTAAGGTTGTAAAGAAGAACCCACACGGATTAAAAGGAAGATATAAGTTCGGTCTTCAGATTATTGTTGCGCTTTTTATATCGCTTTCTCTTTATTTCAATCCAGAGGATCCATACAATACCGTACTCAGTATTCCGTTTTTTAAGAAACTCCTTCTTGATCTCGGGGTATTTTATATACCTTTTGCTGTATTCGTTATGGTTGGTTCATCGAATGCAGTTAATCTCACGGATGGAATAGATGGTCTTGCTATAGGACTCGTTGCTATAGCGGTGATAGCGAATGGTATCCTTATATATATATCTGGCAATGCAGTTCTTTCAAAGTATCTGCAGGTTCTTTACCTTAAAGGAACGGGTGAGTTGACAGTTTTTTGCGGTGCCATCCTCGGTGCCTCGCTTGGTTTTTTATGGTTTAATTCCTATCCTGCAGAGGTATTTATGGGGGATGTTGGTTCACTGAGTCTTGGCGGTGCCCTTGGAACCCTTGCTGTTATCACAAAGCATGAGATAATACTCGCCGTAGTTGGAGGTATATTTGTTATAGAGACATTTTCGGTGATACTACAGGTTCTTTTGTATAAAGTGACCAGAAAGAGAATCTTCAGGATGGCACCAATCCATCACCATTTTGAGATCATCGGGTGGGCTGAACCAAAGGTTATTGTAAGATTCTGGATTATAGGAATATTGCTCGCACTTTTGAGCCTTGCAACACTTAAGGTGAGGTGAGTCTTGGATATAAAGGGAAAAAAGATATTGATTGTGGGGCTTAAAAGAAGCGGATTGGGTTCAGCCCTTCTTCTTTCAAGACTTGGAGCGAATGTGACCGTGACTGACACTGCATCTTATGAGATGCTCAGAGAATATATAGAGAGGTTGCCTGAGGATGTGAAGATGAGGATAGGTGGACATGAGGAGAATGATTTTTTCAATGCGGATATGATAGTTTTGAGTCCTGGAGTAAGAAGTGACATGGAGTATTTGAAGAGAGCAGAGGAGAAGGGAATTGAGGTAATCGGTGAGGTGGAACTTGCATATAGACTTATAAGGGATGGAATGACACCTCTCAGAAATGATATCCCATTTTATGCGATAACAGGTACAAATGGCAAATCAACCACGACGACTCTCCTCTACCTTATTCTCAAGGAGCATGGTCTGAGTCCCCTTTTATGTGGAAATATAGGAAATGCAATAACATATGAATTGTTCAGGATAATGAATAATGAATCCACTCCATCCATAGACTCTATAGTTATGGAGATGTCGAGTTTTCAACTCGAGACAATAAGGTATTTTAGACCACAAATTGGAGCAATACTGAATCTCACGCCTGACCATCTTGATAGATATAAATCATTCAGGGATTACTGCGGAGCAAAGATCCTCATAGCACTCAATCAAACTGAGAGTGATTATCTTGTACTTAATGCAGATGATAAAGATGTGATGTATCTTTATCATCTCCTTTGGGAGACGAGGGGACCGAAGGTGGTATTTTTTAAAAGGACAGGTGAATTTTATAAAGAGGGCTTCTATCTACGTGACAGGATGATCAGTTACTACTTCACTAAACCTGATCTGTCATTTGAAGCAGGTGATGTGATCAAGGTCGATGAACTCGGGATAAGGGGTGCCCACAACATAGAGAATGCGCTTGCTGCATCCACGATGGCTTTTCTTGCAGGTGCATCGATTGATGCAATAAGGGATATTCTTAAAAGTTTCAGGGGACTTCCTCATAGAATGGAATTTGTTAGGAACATAAATGGAGTTGATTATATAAATGACTCGAAGGGTACGAACGTAGGTGCTGTGATAAAGTCCCTTGAAGGTCTCAGGAATGTAATTCTCATCCTCGGTGGAAGGGATAAGAAAAGTGATTTTAGGCTTTTGAGACCATATGTGAAGGACAAAGTTAAGGCACTCATCCTTATAGGAGAGGCGAGGGAAAAGATAAAGGATGCCCTTGGAGACCTCGTTGATACATATATATCAGGAAGTATGGAGGAGGCTGTTCACACTGCAAGAAATATCGCAAGGGATGGAGATACAGTGCTTTTGAGCCCAGGGTGTGCAAGTTTTGATATGTTCAGGGATTTTGAAGAGAGGGGAGATGTGTTTAGAAAGATCGTTGAGGTCATGACCTAAATATGGACAGGACCATTTTGATAGTAACCATTATACTTCTCATTATTGGAACCATAATGGTGTATAGTTCCACATCTGTTCCAAGAGATGGTGAAACTCCATCATTTTACTATCTTACAAAGCACCTCATCACTCTTTTTATAGGCATTGTCCTGATGTTCGTCTTTGCGTTTATAAGTCTCGATACAATAAGAAGATCTGCTATACCGTTACTCATTATTTCCTTTGTTCTGCTTCTTCTGGTGTTTACCAGTCTTGGAGTGAGTGCTGGGGGTGCAAGGAGGTGGATAAGATTATGGCCTACCATGTTTCAGCCGTCTGAATTAGCAAAACTTTCCATGGTAATATTTATTTCATGGTTTGCATCAAGAAGAGATTTTGACCCCTACAGTTTAAGGAGTTTTATCATTCCTGTTGTGGTTATGGGACTGTTTCAGATCGTATTCATAAAACAACCTGATTTCGGTGCATTCATGAGTCTAGGTATACTCACCATCTCGATGATGTTTCTTTCAGGTGTGAAGTTGAAATACCTTCTTTCTTTGGGAACACTCATGATTCCCCTCATAATCTATCTCATCCATGAACCTTACAGGTGGAAAAGGATAATTGCCTTTCTTGATCCGTGGAAGGATCAGACAGGTGCGGGCTTTCAATTGGTTCAGTCACTCATTGCATTTGGAAGCGGTGGATTACTTGGGGTTGGAATTGGTAACAGCAAGCAGAAGCTCTCATATCTTCCTGCAATTCACAATGACTTTATATTCTCTTTAATAGGTGAAGAGACAGGTTTCATAGGTGCTATATGTGTCGTGATATTATTTCTTTTACTCTTTCTGAGAGGTGTATCGATAGCCACAAAGACTGATGTCAGTTTTTCATATTTCCTTGCCCATGGAATATCCCTCATGATAGGTCTTCAGGCTATAATCAATTTTGCGGTAACTACAGGTATTGCACCAACAAAGGGACTTCCACTTCCATTTATAAGTTATGGAGGCTCCTCCCTTGTAACAAATCTCTGTGCTGTTGGTATTCTTCTTAATATCTCAAGAAACAATATCCTATTAGGAAGAAAGGATATGGTTATAGATGGTCTGAGGAACAATAAAAGGAGAGGGATAATTTTGAGGAGGCATTTAAGGGAGAGATTCAGATGAATGTGATTATTGCAGGAGGAGGAACAGGAGGACATCTATTTCCAGGGATTGCTATTGCAGAAGAACTCCGCTCAAGGGGGGTCAAGAATATACTCTTTGTGGGCACTGAAGAAGGAATAGAGTCGAGGGTTATACCGAGGGAGGGATATCAGATAAGATATATCCATTCAAGCGGTATCGTGGGAAAGTCCATTAAGAATAAAGTTAAGGGACTCTTAAATTTATTTATCTCATTCACAGAGTCCATGAGGCTTATAAAAAGATTTAAGCCTGATGTGATTATTGGAGTTGGTGGATATGCATCTGTTGCACCACTGATTGCAGGCAGCCTGAGAGGTGTTTCGACCATTATTCTCGAACAGAATTCTGTGCCAGGTCTTGCGAACAGATTTCTTTCGATCTTTGGTGATCTTATATGTATTACATACCATGAGGGATTCCATTTTTTTCCGAAGAGGAAAACTATCCTTACTGGGAATCCTGTGAGGAAGAGGATATTCGACGGGACGAGAGAAGGTGGGTTGAGATTATTCAGTCTTGATCCAGGAAGATTTACTATATTTGTCTTTGGCGGAAGCAGAGGTGCATCGAGTATAAACAATGCGATGGTCTCGATTCTGCCTGATTTTGTTCCATTGTGGGATAATGTACAGTTTCTACACCAGACAGGAGAGAAGGATTATGAATATGTGAGAGAGTCTTACAGAAAATATGGTCTCAATGGTGTTGTTACACCATTTATATACCAGATGCACGAGGCATATGCGGTGGCAGACATTGTTATATCCAGAGCAGGTGCAACTACGATTACAGAGATTACTTCCCTTGGCAAACCTTCAATACTTATACCGTATCCATTTGCAGCACAAAGACATCAGGAGATAAATGCGAGAAAACTCAGTGAGATGGGTGCTGCATTGATGCTTCTTGATGACGAATTGAGAGGAAATAGACTCTTCAGAGAGATTATGAAACTGTATGAGAATGAGAAACTGAGAGAGGAGTTAAGGAAGAATGCTATGGCATTCAGCAGAAGAGATGCGGCATCAAAGGTAGTTGAACTTATAGAGAACCTCATTAATTCGAAAAAGAATAGGGGATGAAACAGGAGGAGGCAGGTTAAAGATGTTTGAGCACTACAGGGTGATACACTTTGTTGGAATTGGCGGAATCGGTATGAGCGGAATCGCTGAGATATTAAAGAACCTCGGTTACGATGTTACGGGTTCTGACCTGAGGGAGTCGGACACCACGAGGAGACTTGTATCTCTGGGTATAAAGATTCACTATGGGCACAGAGCTGAAAATATCAACAATGCACATGTGCTCGTTGTATCATCTGCGGTTTCAGAGGATAATCCCGAGGTTGTTGAGGCTAAAAAGAGGAATATACCTGTGATTCCCCGTGCAGAGATGCTCGCAGAACTCGGAAGGCTTAAATACAGTGTCCTTATAGCAGGTGCCCATGGGAAGACGACAACGACCTCTTTGATCGGCACAGTCCTTGCATATGGAGGTATGGATCCAACACTCATCGTTGGTGGAAAATTGAGATCCCTTGGAACGAATGCAAAACTCGGTCAAGGAGATTTTCTTATTGCAGAGGCTGATGAGAGTGATGGTTCATTTCTTAAGTTGAATCCCACTATTGCTGTTATCACTAATATAGACAGAGAGCATATGGAATTTTTCAAAGACATGGATTCTCTTAAAAAGGCATTCATCGATTTTTCTAATAAAGTACCTTTTTACGGAACAACTGTACTGTGTGTTGACAACCCTTATATAAGGGATATACTACCGTTTATAAAGAGGAGATTTACAACATATGGTTTTTCAGAGGGTGCTGATTTCAGAGGTGAATTCATCAATTATGAAATAAGGAATTCAAGGCCAGGTTTGAGATTCAGAGTATACAATAAGGATATTGATTGCGGTGAATACTTTCTTCCTTTATTTGGAAGGCATAATATACTTAATGCCCTCGCAGGTTTTGCAGTTGCCACTGAACTCAGGATCCCATTTGATACCATAAGGGGTGCATATGAGGAATTTGGTGGTATAGAAAGAAGACTCCAGTTGAAGGGCATTGTGAATGGAATAAGGATATATGATGATTATGGACACCATCCAACCGAGATAAGAGCCACTCTGGGTGCCCTGAAAGAGTTAAAGGGGATTTTAGTAGGAGAGAGGGGCAGGATTATCCTCATATTTCAGCCTCACAGGTACACAAGGACAAGGGATCTTTTTGATGAGTTTACGATTTGTTTCAGAGATGCTGATCTGGTATTCCTCATGGATATATATCCTGCAGGAGAGAGACCGATAGAGGGTATAGACTCTGGACTCATCTACAGAGGTCTTGATAAGGAGAGATCCTTTTACATAAGGGAAGAGAATATCCTTATCCAGAGGGTCATGGAGGAATTAAGGGAAGGAGATATTCTCGTTACGATGGGTGCAGGCAATGTCTGGAAGATTGGTGAGGAGATATTGAGAAGATATGAAGGTAAGGATGTCAGATAAAAAAATGGATATCTTTCAGAGACTTTCAGACAGGGTTGGATTCAGATTTAATGAACCTCTTTCAAGACATACCACACTGAAGGTAGGTGGAGAGGCATTCTGTTTTGCAAGACTGGCTAGCATGGATGATCTCATGGATTTAATAAATATATGCAATGTAAAAGGGATGAGGTATGTCCTGATAGGTGGAGGAAGCAATATCCTTATGCCTGATGAGGGTTTTGATGGCATCGTAATTTCCCTTTCAGGAATAAACAGAATAGAGAGGATAGATAGTAATAGATTGAGGGCGGGTGCAGGCACCATATTATCCCGCATTGTGAGGGAGGTCTCGAAGATAGGATTATCAGGTATGGAAGGACTTTATGGAATACCAGGTACACTGGGTGGTGCTATAAAGGGTAATGCAGGTGCATTCGGTTATGAGATAAAGGATGTCGTTTCGAGGATTGTTATTCTAAGGAATATGTCTCTGATTGTCATGGATAGAGCATCCATTGATTTCAGATACAGAGAATCTGGTCTTTTACCTGAGGATATTATCATATCTGCAGAACTCGTTCTCAGGGAAGATTCATCTTTATCTATCATGGAGAGGATGAATGAATTTTTCAGAGAAAAAAAGAAAAGACAGCCTATTGGACAGTATTCTCTTGGGTGTGTCTTCAAAAATCCAGAAGGTTTTTCAGCAGGAAGGCTTATAGAGGATGCTGGTTGTAAGGGTATGCATGAAGGAGATATGGAGGTGAGTGCAATCCATGCGAATTTCATCATAAACAGGGGAATGGGCAAAGCAAGGGATTTTCTTGTATTGATGGAGAGGATTCAGGAAATGGTATTTTCTAAGTTTTCTCTGTTACTTGAACCCGAGATAAAGAGACTATTATGAAAGGTTTAAGGGTAGCTGTTCTCATGGGAGGATTATCATCAGAAAGGGATGTCTCTTTGAGAACAGGCAGTGCGGTTTCTTCTGCCCTCGTAAGAAGAGGGTATAGAGTTATAAAGATTGACCTTACAACTGTAAAAGGTGTGAGAAAGGATGGAGATATTTTCAGGGTTTCTCCTCAAAACCTTTCTGAATTTTTGAGAAAAAAGAAGGTGGATTGTGTTTTTCTTGCTCTTCATGGGGGTATTGGTGAGAATGGTGCGGTACAGGGATTTCTTGAGGTTCTTGGTATGCGATATACAGGGTCAGGAATACTTGCATCTGCAATAGCGATGAATAAAGTTATTTCCAAAAGACTCTTTAAAGAGGCAGGTATTCCAGTTGCTGATTATGAGGTCGTAAATGATACTATGTCTCTCGATGAGATTTTATCACGATTCAATCTCCCTCTTATAGTGAAGCCTGTAGCAGAAGGTTCGAGTATTGGTGTCTCCTTGGTAGAGAGTCGGTCTGATTTAAAGAAGGCTGTCGAGATGGCTCTGGGATTCGGTCATGGAGCTATTATCGAACGATACATAAAGGGGAGAGAGATACATGTTGGGGTTCTGAAAGAAAGGGCTATTGGAGCTGTGGAGGTCAGGCCGAAAAAGGGATTTTATAGTTATGAGGCAAAATACACACCTGGAATGACTGATTACATAATACCACCTGAGTTGTCTCCTGTTCTTCTGGACATGGCTATGAGATATGCAGAGATTGCACATAACATAATAGGTTCGAAGGGTGCAACGAGAGTTGATTTTATTGTGGATGATAAAACTCCATACATTCTTGAGGTGAATACCATTCCTGGTATGACAGAGACATCACTTCTTCCAAAGATAGCCATGTCTCGGGGTATAAAATTCGATGAACTTGTGGAGGAGATACTCTTAGATGCACTACAGGATGAGAAGATTAAAAAAGCCTGAAAGAAGAAGACCATTAACTTTAATTCTTCTGTTGGTTATTGTGTCAGGCTTGATTCTTTTTTATATCTCATACAGGATTGTGGAGAGAAACTTTATCCTCAAAGAGGTAGTGGTTTATGGAAACCAATATCTCTCAAAGGATGAGATTATAGAGAGTGCGGGTTTAAAGAAAGGAAATAACATATTTAGCATATCTCTGTCATTCATTTATTCAAGACTCATGGCATCTCCATGGATAAAGGATGCTACTGTGAGAATAGAGCCTCCTGACAGAATAACTATATGGATAAAAGAGTCAAGACCTGTAGCAGTCGTTGAGTATGGAGGCAGATATCTGATGGTCGATAACGAAGGCAAGTTGCTCGATGAGATCAATAATGAATCCGATGTCCTCCTTCCTGTAATACTTATAGAACCATCAAGAAAGGATTTATACATGGAGGCATTGAATCTTGCAATGGCGCTTGAAGAAAGAGGAATCACATCTGAGAGGGGTGTCATGTTTATAAATGGTACAAGGAGGGAGGACCTTTATCTGAGTATAGGTGGAATCACTATAAGATTTGGATATGGTAGGTATGATGAGAAGATCTCTCGTCTTCTTGAAATTGCTTTATCGATAAAGGAGAGGGGTAAGAGGCCCATTCTTGTTGATCTGAGATTCGAAAACAGAGTGATAGTGAAGTATGATGAGATGAGTTGACTGGAGATTCATGGTGAAGATTACAGTTCTTGATATCGGTACGACAAAGATAAGCGCAATGGTTTCAGAAATATATTTTTCCGATGATCAAAGTGTTGATGTGAATATAGAGTCTCTGGTCACAAAACCTTCAAGGGGCATGAGGAAAGGGGTTGTCCTTGATATAAATGAGGTGGTTTATTCGATAAATGATGTGATAGTGGAGATAAGGAGAAATTCTGATTATGTTATTGACAGGGTGGTAACAGGTATATCAGGAACCCACATCGATATAATCGAGAGTTTCGGTGCAACAGGTGTGAGGGGATCTGAGGTCACAGGTGATGATATAAAGAGGGTTATGGAGTCAGCAGCTTCTGTATATGTTCCCCTTGATAGGGAGATAATGCATATTATTCCTGCAGGTTTTTCACTTGATGGAGAATCAGGTATAAAAAATCCTCAGGGTTTGAGTGCTGTGAGACTGGAGGCAAAAGTACAGATAATCACTTTGCCAAGCACCTTGCTTAGAAATCTTATAAAGTGTTGTGAAAAGGCAGGTTTAAAGGTCAGTGACATCTTTCTCGAGCCTCTTGCATCATCAAAGGCTGTTTTAAGCAATGATGAGATATCATCGGGTGTTGTGATGGTGGATATGGGAGGAGGTACGACAGATTTATCCTTTTATAGGGATGGTTTTTTGAAAGGAATTGTGGTACTGCCCGTTGGTGGGAATCATCTTACCAACGACCTTGCTGCAGGTTTGATGGTGCCTGTGAGTGAGGCTGAGAGATTGAAGATTGATTACGGTTCAGCGATAATGACTGACAGTGATCGAAGGATCGAGATAGATATAGATATATCGAGAACCAGAAGAAAGGTCATGAAGTATGTTCTCGTTGAGATACTTGAACCGAGGATCGAGGAGATTGCAGATATGGTTGACAGGGAGATAGAGAGAATGGGTAAATCAGGTTTTCCATGTGGAGTTGTTCTTACAGGTGGAGGGGCGCTTCTCAGGGGATTTGATGCATTTCTTGAACAAAGACTGAGATTACCTGTGAGGATTGGGTATCCTGATGGTCTAGCTCTAAAAAACTATATCTTTACTCCCCTAATTTCTTATAATCTATCTCCATTTTCTGTAAATATAAATGGTTTTGAAAAACTGAGGGGTAATCCAAGTTATACAACGATTGCTGGACTTCTTCTCATGGAGATAGAGACATTGATCGAGAGCGGATTCAGATTGAATAGAGGGGGTATTATGAATAGAGCGATATCTTATTTCAGAAGGTTTTTTTCTTTTTCAGAGAGGTTTCGTATAAAAGGTGCTGATATGATGTTTAACAAAAATAGATAAAAAGGAGGTAACTATGTTTGAACTATTTGACGTTGGAGAGGAGAGCGCTGTTATAAAGGTCGTGGGTGTTGGAGGTGGTGGTGGTAATGCGATAAACAGCATGATCTCATCAGGACTTAAGGGGGTGGATTTCATTGCCATGAATACAGATCTCCAGACATTATCGATATCCCTTGCGCGCCAGAAGGTTCAACTGGGGAGTAATCTCACAAAGGGCCTTGGGGCGGGTTCAAATCCTGATATCGGTAGAGAGGCTGCCCTTGAGGATATTGATTCCATTAAGGATGCCCTCTATGGTGCGGATATGGTCTTCATAACAGCGGGTATGGGTGGTGGCACAGGAACAGGTGCATCCCCTGTTGTTGCACAGGTTGCAAGGGAGATGGGAATACTCACGGTCGGGGTCGTGACAAAGCCATTCTTTTATGAAGGAAGGAAAAGACTCGAAAATGCGATGAGGGGTATAAATGAATTAAAGGACAGGGTTGATGTATTGATTGTTATACCAAATGATAAGGTGAGGATGCTGGCAGAAAAGGGTACACCATTGTTTAAGGCATTTGATCTTGTGAATAATGTCCTGAGGCAGGCTGTTCAGGGGATATCAGACCTTATACTGAAGCCCGGTCTTATAAATCTCGATTTTGCTGATGTGAGAACAGTAATGAAGGATGCAGGAAGGGCTGTAATGGGAGTCGGCTCATCAAGGGGAGAGCAGGCAGGTATTGAGGCAGCAAAGAGGGCTATATCCAACCCACTCCTTGAAGATGCATCGATAGATGGTGCAAAGAGGGTTCTTCTCAATATAACTGGTGGAAATCTTACGATGGATGCGGTCGATGATGCCTGCAAACTCGTTTATGAGTCAGTGCACAAGGATGTCCATCTCATTCTCGGTGCTGTTATTGATGAAGAGATGGGAGATGAGGTGAGGGTTACAGTCGTTGCTACAGATTTTGAAAAGACTTATGATGGTAAGCTTTCTGATATAACAGAAGACTCTGGGCTATATTCAGATCCTTCCTGTATCCCTCAGGAGATTGTATCAAAAGAGGTTTCTGTAAATAAGTCTTATGGAAAAAAGGAGGTCTTAGGGATTCAAAGGGTTATATCGAAATCAATTTATACAGATACATCTCTACTGCCAAGGGAATTACTCGATTATAACGATCCTGTTGATATACCTGCATTTATAAGAAGATTCAGAGAGAGGGTACACGACACTTCAGAAAAGAGGAGAGAGAGATAATGGAGATAGAGAAGAGAATTGAATCTCTCGGACTTTTATTACCAGAACCTCCAGAACCTCGAGGTTCATATACTCCCCTGATAATTGTTGATGGCATTATGTACCTCAGTGGACTGTTACCGCTCAAAAACGGCAGGTTATTGTATTCAGGCAAAGTCGGAAGAGATATCGGTGTGGAGGAGGCAAGGAAATGTTCAGAGGCGGTGGTGCTCAATGCTTTCTCTATAATAAAATCACATACAGGAGACCTGGATCGAATAGAAAGGTTCATCAGATTGAATGGATATATCAATGCAATTGAAGACTTCAATGATCATCCTCTCATACTTAACAGTGCATCGGAATTAATCATGAAGATATTTGGAGACCATGGAGTTCATACCAGGATTGCCATAGGTGTATCGAGTTTGCCATTGGATTCTCCTTTGGAGATGGATATGATTATCAAAGTCAGATAGAGAATCAGAATACAAATCTCACAGGATTCCTGTATTCATGGCATCTGGTACATATCTTACCTGCAAACTCTTTTGTTACCTTCCATTTATGTGCTCTGTGGCAATCGAGGCACTGAAGTCCTGCCTTTTTTATATGAAGACCGTGTTGACCCACCTTCGTTTCTTGTGAATGGCACCTTCCAAGACAATCCTTACTTTCAGGTTTTATATTGCCATGAGGTTTGTGGCAATCAAAGCATTTAAGGGCAGACATGATTTCACCTTTTTCAATCTTATGGCATCTCATGCATCTCTTTTCGCTTACGAGATTTTGAGTTACAGCCTCTGTGAATGTATGGCAGTTTAGGCACTGGAGTGATTCCATGCCGAGTCCATGAACGAGTCTGTCTTGGTGGCATTTGAGACATGCATTTGTATCTGATCTGAATTCATGCAGGTCCCCATGATGACATTCATTACATCCAATCTTTTTTATAAACACATGTTTTGTATGTCCGAAGGCTTTGCTTTCGATTATTGCTCCCTGTTCTACAATCGAAAAATGGCACTTCTTACATGAATTCCATGGCTTGATCCTTCCATGTGATTCCTTTATCTCTTTTGTTCCTGCAACAAATGCAATGAGGAGTCTGTTTTGCTCTATGAGGGTTAATCTGTGACACTCCTGACATACAATTCCCTTGTGTTTACTTCTCTGCCATGTCTTATACGCCTCTTTCATAAGGTGACATGACATGCAGAAGTTTGGATCCTCCTGTGTCTTTCTATAATACTTATAACCTGCTATTACTATTGTGATAGAGAGGAGGAACAGAAAAAGAAGAACAGGACCCTTGATATCTTCGATAGTCTTAGTCATTGGGAATGAGTTTTGCCTTTCCTCTTGCCAGGATATTATTCTCCATATCCTTTAATACTGATTCTGCCTCTATGAGTTTCGAGTTTTGAGATACCATCCATGCTTCGACAATCGATGGATTGTTTGTAAGAAGAGCATGAAGGAATCTCACATTTATCTCTGCTGTAACTGCATTTATGCCATTCATTATACATGCCTTTACCATTGCCTCATCGAGTATCGTTGTGATTATACCACCATGGATGATATCTTTGTAACCCTGAAACTTTTTTGAAGGATAAAATTCTGCCACTACTTTATTATCTATTTTTCTGAAATCGAGTCTCAGACCATCAGGATTATTCTTTCCGCAAACAAAACAGAATCCATCATCCTCAAGTTTAAGGATATTTTTCTGTTTCAACTTGAACTCCGATTATTTGTTCATCATCTCAAGGAATTCTTTGTTACTCTTTGTATTGATGAGTTTACTGAGGAGGAATTCCATGCTCTCAACAGTACCTAGAGGACTAAGCGCCTTTCTCAAAACCCACATCTTGTTAAGGACCTCTTTTTCGACGAGAAGTTCTTCCTTTCTTGTGCCAGAGGAATGAATATCTATACTCGGGAATACCCTTTTGTCAGCAAGTTTTCTGTCAAGGTGGAGTTCCATATTCCCAGTGCCCTTAAATTCTTCGAATATAACATCGTCCATTCTACTTCCTGTATCTATTAGGGCTGTTGCTATTATGGTGAGACTACCACCATTTTCTATATTTCTTGCAGTTCCGAAGAATCTTTTGGGTTTCTGGAGGGCATTTGCATCAAGACCTCCTGAAAGTACTTTTCCACTTGTTGGAATTATTGCATTATATGCCCTTGCAAGCCTTGTTATACTGTCAAGGAGAATAACTACATCCCTTTTTATCTCCACGAGCCTCTTTGCTCTCTCAATTACCATCTCAGATACCTGACAGTGTCTGTTGGGTGGTTCATCGAAAGTGGAACTTATTATCTCTGCACCGTTTACCTGTCTCTTCCAGTCAGTCACCTCTTCAGGTCTCTCATCTATCAAAAGTATTATGAGATATACATCAGGATGGTTTTTCCTTATTGCCTTTGCTATTGATTGCAGGAGCATAGTCTTACCGGTTCTCGGGGCTGCAACAATGAGACCTCTCTGTCCCATGCCTATTGGAGTAATAAGGTCCATGACCCTTGTGGAGTAATCAGTTGGGTTATATTCGAGTTTTATCTTTCTCGTAGGATAATATGGAGTGAGATTGTCAAAGAGAGGTCTTGTGATATTCTCTTCAGGAGGTTCATGATTTATTGCCTCTACCTTTAAGAGGGCGAAGTATCTTTCATTTTCTTTTGGCGATCTGACTTGTCCTGAGACAAGGTCACCTGTCCTCAGGTTGAATCTTCGTATCTGGGAAGGTGAGACATATATATCATCAGGGCTTGGTAGATAACTGTAATCAGGTGATCTTAAAAAGCCAAATCCATCAGGAAGGACCTCAAGAACACCTTCTGCAAATATATTTCCTGTCTTTTCTGTTTGTGCCTGAAGGATGGCAAATATCAATTCCTGTTTTCTCATACCCCTTGCGCCTTCGATATTGAGTTCCTTTGCCATCTGGGCAAGTTCCTCAACCGTCTTTTCTTTGAGTTCAGCAATAGAAATATTTGTGATACTTTCTGTCTTCATGGCCTCCTCACTGTTAGATTTATTTTGATGTGAGACATAACTCATTTGTCTGATATTGTAATGTTTGATAAAATCTTGTTATTCATTGATTTAAAGGTTTTAAACTTTTCAATTTCCCATTGTTTGTGGTTGATTAAATTTTATATTTTAAAATTGTTCTGATATTTGACTTGAAGTGTAATTGTCAGTTTAAGTGATTCTCAAATAGAAAAATCGACACTCTTCACTGACTTAACTGACGCTTTTCCCTGGCACTGTAACTGACTCCTTTCTGTTTTTATGGTTATTAATAAAATAACGGAAGAATCTTCTTTTTTCATGGGATATTAAATTATTATAACCTAAAGAGCATACTCCGTCAATACCTCGCGTTTCCTCAAAAATAATCTCTTCGAAAGAGTATTGTTTCATCATAATTGTTAAAAAAAGTGCCCATACTAACCTCATTGGTTAGTAAGCTTTATAATCTTTCTTCGAATTTAGATATACTACCAACCCTTATCGCAAGTCTGTAAGACTCTTTAGAAGGTCCCTTGATTGTATT
>FWPU01004438.1_pt1 | contig 32645 bp, 31 predicted proteins | sample 2228361 | NCBI WGS metagenome assembly FWPU01 (sample SAMEA103939777, study PRJEB20133) | metagenome
CCCTCTCCCTACTTTGGGAGTGGGGGAGGGGGCTGGGGATGGGGGGTAGGGGTGAGGGTCCCCACTACGCCCTGCACCAGGTGCTCCACGCCTTCGCCCTGGCCGAGCTGCGTGAGGCTGGTGAGGAGGCCCAGGCCCGCCTGGCTCACGCCCGCCACTACCTGGAGGTGGCCGGCGCCGCCGACGAGCTCTACCGGCGCGGGGGCGAGGACCTTCGGCGGGGCCTGGCCCTCTTCGACCGGGAGTGGCCCCACATCCGGGCCGGGCACGACTGGGCCGTGGAGCACGCCGAGACCGATGAGGAGGCCACCCGCCTCTGCAGCGCCTACCCTGATGCCGCTGTCGACTGCCTGGACCTGCGCCTGTCCCCCGGCGAGAAGATCCCCTGGCTGGAGGCAGCGGTTGAGGCCGCCCGCCGGCTGGGGGACCGGGAAGCGGAAGGCGTTCACCTGGGCAACCTGGGGCTGGCCTACGCCGCCCTGGGGGAAGTTCGCAAGGCCATCGGCTTCTACGAGCAGGCGCTCGCCATTGACCGCGAGATCGGTGATCGTCGCGGCGAAGGGGCCGACCTGGGCAACCTGGGGAATGCCTACGCCGCCCTGGGGGAAGTTCGCAAGGCCATCGGCTACTACGAGCAGGCCCTGGAGATCGCCAGGGAGATCGGGGATAGGCGAGGGGAGGGGAACAGCCTGGGCAACCTGGGGCTGGCGTACAAGCGGCTGGGGGATGTGGCTAGGGCGCAGGAGCTGTGGCAGGAGGCGCTGCGCATCTTCGAGGAGATCGAGGACCCCCACGCCAAAAGGGTGCGGGAGTGGCTGGGGGAGTTGGAGGGGTGAACTCTCTTTGCAGCTATAAAGGGGCGTCCCCGCCCCGTCTCCGATGGCGAGGACGCCATCGGGCAGCGCCTGTTTGCTACAAAGGGGCGTCCTCGCCCCGTCTCCGGATGGCCAGGACGCCATCGGGCAGCGTCTGTTTGCTACAAAGGGGCGTCCCCGCCCCGTCTCCGGATGGCCAGGACGCCATCGGGCAGCGCCTGTTTGCTACAAAGGGGCGTCCCCGCCCCGTATACCCATCGGAGAGGCCACTATGAAATATAAAACCTTCTTCGATGAACACCAACTCTACTTCGTCACCTGCACCATCGCCGGTTGGAAACCCCTTTTCACTGACCCGGCTTACGCGGAGATCGTCCTGCAGTCCCTGGCCTGGCTCCGCCGCCAAGGATACATTCAACTTTTCGCCTTCGTCGTCATGCCCACCCATCTGCACGCCATCATCAAGCCCCTGCAAGGCACTGCCGATCAATTGGTTCAACAATTTGCCTCTTATACGGCTCACGAGATATTAAAGCAGCTCAGACAAGACAACCAGGCAGAGCTCCTGGCCTTCTTCCGGCAAGCCGCTCAACAGGATCACGATAGGGAGCATCGTATCTGGGAAGAAGCATTGGCGAAGAACGTCTACTCAGAGGCATTCCTGTTTCAGAAGATGGAGTACATCCACAACAATCCTGTGGACGAGGATTGGCGCTTGGTCGAAGACCAGGTGGAGTACCCTTATTCCAGCGCTTGTTTCTACGACCATGGGCAGAAGCCGGTCATAGAGATAGACGACATTGCCAGTGTGCTGGGCTTGCTTTGGCACGGGGCGGGGACGCCCCTCCATAGCGGGTGAAAGCTGGCCAGGAGATGACCCATGCCTGACAATATCCCTGACGTCCAATTCTCACCGCTACCCTTCGATGCACTCGATGAGGTCCAGGCCGGCGCCCCGGCCGGGGCCATACCCTTCGTCTACGGCCACCCGGACCCCCAACTGCTCCCGGTGGAGAAAATCATCACCGCCACCGAGAAGGCCCTGCGGGCCCGGGGCCGGCTGGCCCTCCAGTACGGCCCCGAACAGGGGTATGGCCCCCTGCTCGACTATCTGATCGCCAAGGTCGAGCGGGACGAGGGGCTGCGCCTCACTCGCGCCAACATCATGCTCTGCGCCGGCGCCGCCCAAGGGCTGGACACCGCCGCCCGTCTCTTCACCCGGCCGGGCGAGGTAGTGCTGGTAGAGGCCCCCAGCTACCACGAGGCCATCGCCACCCTGCGCGACCACCCCGTCGAACTGCACCAGGTGCCCATGGACGACCAGGGGCTGGTGGTCGAGGCCCTGGCCCAGCGGCTGGAGGCGCTGCGCCGGGCCGGGCGACGGGTGGCCTTCCTCTACACCATCCCCACCTTCCAGAACCCGGCCGGCGTCACCCTGACAGCCGAGCGCCGGCAGGCCCTGGCCGAGCTGGCCCATGAGCAGGGGTTGCTCCTGGTGGAGGACGACGTCTACCGCGACCTGTGCTTCGAGGGGCAGGTGCCGCCCTCGCTGTTCCAGTTGGCCAGCGGAGGGGGCGTAATCAGGCTGGGGAGCTTCTCCAAGATCCTGGCCCCCGGGCTGCGGCTGGGCTGGATCATCGCCGAAGCGGAGGTCATCCGGCGTATCGTTGGCTGTGGGCTGAAGGGTAACGAGGGGGGAGCCAACCCCTTTGTGGCCCATGTGGTGGCCGCCTTCTGCCACGAGGGGTGGCTGGAGCCGCACATTGCCCGGCTGGTGGAGCGCTACCGGGCCCGGCGGGACGCGCTGCTGGCAGCATTGGAGCGGGAGATGCCCGAGGACGTGCGCTGGACGCGCCCGGCCGGCGGCTTCTTCCTCTGGTTGACCCTGCCCGAGCCCCTGGACGCCGAGGCGGTGCTGGCCGACGCCACCGAGCAGGGCGTGGTCTTCGTGCCCGGCACCCGCTTCTTCGCCGAGGACGCTCGGAGGGATGGCCGGCGCCACCTGCGCCTCCCCTTCAGCTTCCTCTCCGAAGAGCAAATGGCCCAAGGGGTGAGGATTTTGGCCGAGGTGATCCGGCAGCACATGGAGGGAGGACCAGGTCACCATGCGCGTTGATCTCCTCATCCACAGCGCAGCTCAACTCCTCACCGTCGCCTCCGATGGCCCCAAGGGCGGGGCAGCCATGCGAGACCTGGGGCTCATCGAGGACGGGGCAATGGCGGTGAAGGATGGACGCATTGCGCTGGTGGGGGAGACCAGGCACGTGCGCGCTCAGGTGGTCGCCGGGGAGGAGGTGGATGCCTCGGGTAAGGTGGTCATGCCCGGCTTCGTGGACGCCCACACCCACCTGGTCTTCGCCGGCGACCGGGCCGGCGAGTTCGAGCAGCGGGTGGGCGGCGCCACCTACCTGGAGATCATGGCGGCCGGCGGGGGCATCATGTCCACCGTGCGGGCCACCCGGGCGGCCTCGGTGGAGCAACTGGTGGAGGAGAGCCGGGCGCGCCTGGATCGGATGCTGGCCCACGGCACCACCACGGCCGAGGTCAAGACCGGCTACGGCCTGACCACGGCCGATGAGCTCAAGATGCTGGAGGCCATCGCCCGGCTGGACGCCGAGCATCCTGTGGACCTGGTGCCCACGTTCCTGGGAGCCCACGCCGTGCCGGAGGAGTACAAGGGGCGCGCGGATGAATACGTAGACCTGGTCGTCGAGGAGATGCTGCCGGCGGTGACAAGTGACCAGGGACAAGGGGCCAGGGACAAAGAACTAGGGACTAGGGACAAGGGGGGTTTCGTTCCTAGTCCCTTGTCACTGGTCACCAGTCACTCGTTACCCTTCTGCGACGTGTTCTGCGACGAGGGGGCTTTCACGCTAGCCCAAAGCCGGCGGGTACTGGAGCGGGCGAAAGAGCTAGGTTTCCCCCTCAAGATCCACGCGGACGAGTTTGCCGCGCTAGGGGGGACGGCGCTGGCGGCGGAGCTGGGAGCCGTATCGGCGGATCACCTGGCAGCGACGCCGGATGAGGAATTGGCCCTGCTTGCCGATGCGGGCACGATTCCGGTGCTGCTGCCCGGCACCACCTTCGGCCTGGGGTCGCCTCACTACGCCGATGCCCGCAAGATGATAGACCGTTTCGCGCTGCCGGTCGCCCTGGCGACGGACCTGAACCCCGGCACCTGCTGGTGCGAGTCCATGCCGTTCATCATCGCCCTAGCGTGCCGCTACCTGCGGATGACCCCTGCCGAGGCCATTGTCGCCGCCACGCTGAACGCGGCTCACGCCCTGGGGCTAGGAGCCACTGTTGGCAGTCTGGAGGTGGGCAAGAACGCCGACCTGATCCTGTTGGACACGGCAGACTATTGCCACCTGGCCTACCGTTTTGGCACCAACCCGGTGGCGCTGGTGATCAAGGCCGGACGGGTGGTTTGGAGACAGCGAGGGCTTCCCTGCCGGGCCTAGCGTGTGGTGACCAGCAGCACGTAGCCGATGGCCATGCTGATCACAACCAGGAAACTGAGGATGTAGAAACCTATCTGTCGCCAATCCCGTCGCCGAGGGCGGGGAGTAGTGCGTTGCTTTCTTCTGCGTGCCACAGAACCTCTCCTGCTGTCTGAGCTTTTGTATAAGTGATTATACCACACCTGGGGCTCTGGCGCAAAAGGCTGTCCAAGTCGGGCGTAGTTCGGGAGCGCGAGAAAGGAGGGTGCGGAGATGGCTGCCAAGAAGATCTTGATGCTTGTAGGTGACTTCGTTGAGGACTACGAGGCGATGGTGCCGTTCCAGGCGCTGCAGATGGTGGGCCACACGGTCCACGCGGTGTGCCCCGACAAGAAGGCGGGCGAGAGGGTGCGCACGGCGGTGCACGACTTCGAGGGCGATCAGACTTACAGCGAGAAGCCCGGCCACAACTTCACCCTCAACGCCACCTTCGACGAGGTGAAGCCGGAGGACTACGATGCGCTGGTCATCCCCGGCGGCCGGGCGCCGGAGTACATCCGCCTGAACGAGAACGTGCTCAGCATAGTGCGGCACTTCGCCCAGGCCAACAAGCCCATTGCGGCCATCTGCCACGGCGCGCAGGTGCTGGCCGCAGCCGGCGTCCTGGAAGGCAAGAGCTGCTCGGCCTACCCGGCGGTGGGACCCGATGTGAACCGCGCCGGCGGCAAGTACGTGGACATCCCGGTGGACAAGGCCCATGTGGACGGCAACCTGGTGACGGCGCCGGCCTGGCCGGCTCATCCTGACTGGCTGGCCAAGTTCCTGGAGGTGCTAGGGACGAAGATCGAGCCGTAGCCAAGCGTGAGGTAATCGGGGTCGAACTACGCCTGACGAGACGGGGGCTCAGAGAGCCCCCGTCAGCCTTTGGGATTCCTCTAGCTGGTCCGCAGCAAGGACTGGTAGATGCTCATGTGCTGGGCGGCGATGCGATCCCACGTGAAGGCTCGGGACAACTCCTTCGCCGCAGCACCCAGCCGGCGGCGCTCCTCCGGTGCGTCCAACAGACCTTCGATGGCCCAGGCCAGGGCAGCCGGATCATCCGGCGGCACCAGCCGAGCGTTGACCCCGTCCTCCAGCCGGGACATGCTCACCGGCAGGGGCCGGCTCACCTCCTGCGGGTAGGTGGTCACCACAGGCACTCCGTGGGCCAGCGCCGCTATCAGGCTCCCCCGCCGGAACGATGCCCCGTCTCGATAAGGCAGCACGCACACGTCCGCCGCCAGGAAGTGCCCCGACACCTCGGCATCGCTCACGAAGCCAGTCCACAGGACCCGTCCGTTCAAGCCTCGCGCCTCGATGAGCCGGTCAATGCGCTCCAGGTAGGCCACGTTCGTCGGATCGCTGTCACCCACCTTGCCGCCGATCATCAGCAGGTGAACATCGCGCCCGGCCTCCACCAGCCGATGCATAGCCTTGATCAGGGTCTCGCCGCCCTTGCTGGCGTTGAGGAAGCCAAAGTAGGCTAGCAGGGGCTGGTCCTCCCTCAACCCCCAGCGCGCCCGCCAGCGCGCCCGGTCGTACTCGGGCGGCGGCGCGCAAGGGACATTGCTGCCGATGGGCACCAGGTGCAGGCACCCCATCCACTTGTACGCCGCCAGCCGGTCCCAGTCCTGAGGGTTAGTGACGATGGCCGCGTCGCTGAAGCGGGCCAGGGCCAGGACGGACCACCAGCGGACCGGGCCGGCCTTGGGGAAGAGGTAGGGCACCAGCAGGTCATGGAAGGTGACCACGGTGGCCGGGCGGCCCCGGCTGAGGCGCAGACGCCAGGGCAGCAGGTTGATGGCCGGGTGCATCCTGAAGGCCGCAGCCTGATACTGGATGTGGACGATGTCGGCGTCGTGGCGGCGGAGGATGGCCGGGATGTAGCGCCAGGTGCGCCATCCCCAGCGACCGAAGACCGGCACGACGCGCACGCCGGGGGCCTGCCGCTCCCCAGAGGCTGCCTTCACTGAGGTGATCACCGTCACCTCAGCGCCCTGCTCCAGGAGCGCCCTGGCCAGTTCATTCGTGTAATCCCCCACCCCGCCCTGCATGGGTGGGAACTCGCCGGTGACGAGACAGACTTTCATGTTCTCTGCCTTTGTGCTATTGTGAACGAAACGCTGAAGCCATGATCATCTACGAGGGATTGACCACAACCTGTCGTCCATCCGGATGCCGTAGGATTTGTGGCTTCCTGCTCCTCTAGTTCAGACCTGATCGCAATACTTTCCAGTACGCCCTCACCCTCGCCGCTCGCAGAGGCCGCTTGTGCCCCACGAGCCACTTGAGTCCCTCCACGATCAATTGGTAAACATAGGTCGCAAGCAGGAACAGCCGCAGTACCTCGGCTTGCCAGCGCCCGTGGTGCTTGCGGAAGTAGCGCACCTTGCTGCGCTGGAAGTGCAGGTGCCGGGCGGGAATCACCTGCTCACTGCTCTTGCCCTCGTAGTGCACCACCCGGGCAGTGGGCAGGTAAACCACCTCCCAGCCACGTTCCTTGATGCGGCGGCACCAGTCCAGCTCCTCCGAGTACATGAAGAAGCCCTCATCGAGATAGCCAACCTCGTATATCGCCTGCCGCCTGACCATAAGGCACGCCCCCACCAGCCAGTCCACGACCTGCACCCGATCATCCGGCTGATCCAGCATGTGATAGTAGCGCGCGGCCCGGTTGTCCGGAAACCATTGGTGGAGTATCGTGCTCTCCAGGAAGGCGGTGGCCAGGGTGGGGAAACGCCGACGGGAAGATTGCACACAGCCGTCCGGATACAGCAGCCGGGGGCCTACAACCCCTACCCGGGGGTGAGCGTCCAGGTACTCCACCATGGTGGTGAGGGCGCCGTCCAGCACCTCAGTATCCGGGTTGAGGAGCAGCACGTAGCGGCCCCGGCTGGCGCTAATGCCCTGGTTGTTGGCCCGGGTGAAGCCCAGGTTGTCCTGGTTGACGATGAGCTGGACATTGGGGAACTCCCGGCGCACCATTTCCACGCTGCCGTCGCCGGACCCGTTGTCCACCACGATGACCTCCAGCGGGCGCTCAGCCGGCCATGCCGCGTACACGGATGCCAGGCACCGCCGCAACAAATCCCGCACGTTCCAGCTCACGATGATGATGGACAGGTCAATCATACCATGTGATGAGCAATCATCCTACCGCTCGTAGCGTGATTCGGCTTAGTGCCTATCCGGAAACCTCAGGACGGGCGTCCGCGTCTGTGCGACGCACAGGCTTGCCCCGGGGTGCGCGACGGCATTGCCGTCGCCCGAGGACGCCGTCGGATAGCGAGGTTTCCGGATAGGCTTTAGTCGCTGATGAGATCTAACTTTTTGATCCGGATATGGGGATGATGTGGCGCCCTTGTCCACTCGGAGGTGAACCGCCGAGCTAACTCAACGAAGCCCCCTGAGGGGGCTGAAATTAGCCCGTCAGGGCTTCGTAAACTGAGCTCGCACGTGCACGTCCGAGCGGGTGGGGTACGCATAAACTGCAGTCATATCCGAGTAAAATTCATAAGCGCCCACCACGAACGGTGCAACGTCCGCAGTGCTCAATTGTCAAGCTCCCAGGCGGAAGAGACGCTGAGCGTTGGCGGTGGTGGCGGCGGCGACTTCTTCGAACGGGAGGGCCTTGATCTCCGCCAGCTTCTGGGCCACCAGCCGCACCCGGGCGGGCTCGTTGCGCTTCCCCCGGTAGGGGTGCGGCGCGAGCCACGGCGCATCCGTCTCCACCACCAGATGCTCCAGCGGCACCGCCCGGGCCACCTCCGGCGGCTTCCTGGCGTTTTTGAAGGTCAGCGGCCCGGCCATCGAGATCATGAACCCCAGCTCCACCAGCGCCAGCGCCAGGTCCGGGCTGCCGGAGAAGCAGTGCATGACGCCGGGTGGCCCTACTCCATGCTCCCTGCTCCCTGCCCCTTGCCTTCTGCCTTGTAGAGATTGCGTACTGCGTACTCCGCACCCCCTATCTCGCACCCACTCTTGCAGTATCGCCAGGGTGTCCTGGTGCGCCTCGCGATTGTGGATGATGACGGGCTTGCCCAGGTCGGCGGCAAGCTGAAGCTGGGCCTCGAAGGCGCGCCGCTGCACGGATCGTGGGTGCGCATCCCAGTGGTAGTCCAGGCCGATCTCGCCGATGGCGACGACCCCAGGGTGCTGGGCCAGCTCCCGCAGCTCGCCCAGGGTGTGGGCGTTGACGTCGCCGGCATCGAAGGGGTCCATCCCCACCGCCGCCCACACCTGAGGGTAGCGCTCGGCCAGGGCGATGACCGCCCGGCACGACCCCGGTCCCGTGCCGATGCTGACCATCGCTGCCACCCCGGCCTCCATCGCCCGCCGGATGACCGCCTCCCGGTCGTCGTCGTACTCCCTCGCGTCCAGGTGACAGTGGGTGTCAATCAGCAGCGGCGACGATACCCTCTCGTTCAATGCCGGCAAACCCTCTATCCGCTCGTGCTCCTCTACCCCGTCAATGCTTGTGGCCTGCACAAGCCCGGTGCTCCCTATTGGCCAGCAAGACGTCCCCACCCGCCTATAGTATAGCGGGGACCGTTACACCCGTCAAACAACTAGCCAGCTCCGGAGGGCTTTTCCATGTTTTGACCTTCAGATCTAGTTGGCAGCACCACAGCTTGGAAAGCTGTAGCTTGAGGGTGCTCAAGAATACGGGCGTTTCCTTATCTAGGACGACGTGGCTCGTCACAGGCGGTATGGCCGAACGGTCTCTCCGTTAGAAGATCCGAAAGCCCTGCCGGGTCCGGGTGGCGGCGACCGGAGGGCGCCGTACAAGGCCTCCAACTCCCGGGCGTGCTCGTCCATGGGCTTGACCGGGCCGATGCCGGCGCGCAACGAGGGCAGCAGGTCGGGTTCATCCAACAGGCGTTGCAAGGCTGCGCGCAGCCTCTCGGGATCGCCCGGGGCGAAGGTCAGCCCGTTGACCCCATGGCGCACCTTCTCGGGCAGCGCCCCCAGGTCCGATGCCACAACCGGGACTTTGAGGGCGAAGGCTTCCTGGATGATGAGGGGCGAGTTCTCGAACCACAGGGAGGGCACAACCAGCACGTCCACCCCGGCCAGGGCTTCGCCCACGCGCTCCAGGGGCATCGGACCCATCAAGCGGGCGGCCGGATGCCTCGCCAACCGGCGTAGCCGGGCCGCGTACTCGGGAAACACGGTCGGGTCGCCGAAAATCCGCAGCTCCACGCCGTCTTGCGGCAGCCCGTTGAAGGCCTCCACCAGCACGTGCACGCCCTTCTGCCAGGCCAGCGAGCCAATGTACCCGAAGCGCAACCGGTCGCCCCTGTCGCGGCGCGATGGTGGATCCGGCACGCGGAGCCGGCTCAGATCAGTCCCGTTCTCCAAGTAGACCACCTTCTCCGCCGGCAGGCCAGCCGCGATGTGCTTCCGGCGCAGGAACTCTGATGGGGCAATGCACAGGTCGGCGGCCCTCAGCACCCGGCGCAGGTAGGCGTCCCGGCGCAGGAACAGGACCGCCAGGGCTGGGCGCATCCAGGTCAACTTCGGTTGGCCCAGCCGGGCGGTAGCACAGTCTACGCACTCCAGGTCCCAGTGAGTCCCATGGCAGACCTGCGCCGTGGGCCGCACCAACTGACCGTTGGCGCACAGGAACCAGTAGTCATGGAGGGTGAGCACCACAGGCAGGCCACGCTGCTTGACAATGGGGATGATCTCCGCTGAGAGGTTCTGCACGTGCTGCACGTGGACCAGGTCGGGTTGCACGCGGTCCAGGAAGGCGGCGAAGTCGGCTTCGACGGCCGGATTGCGGTAGGTGGCCTTGAACTGGGCGTAGGGGTTAGCTGAGCTGGGGAGGTGCACCCGGCGCACGCGGAAGCCCTCGGTCGCCACCTCCTCTGTGGCCCATACGCCGGCGTGGTAGACGAAGACGTCGTGGCGTCCGGCCAGGGCACGGGCCAGGCCCAGGGTGTAGACTTCGGTGCCGGCGGTGTGGGCCGGCGGGAACTGGTGCACAACCAGCAGGATACGCATCTCAGCTGCGCGAGTTCTGACGGGTCATTTCCAGCACCTCGGCGTAGGCCGCCTCCACGTCCTCCAGGTGCTCTTCGACGGTGCGCAGGGGCCGGATTTCGGCCGCCGCCCGGGCGATCTGCGCCGGATCGTCAATCAACGCCTGCATCCGGGCCGCCAACGCCCCCACATCGCCCCGGGGGAAGGTCCAACCGCCGCCGTAGCGCTCGATGCTCTCCGTCATCCCTCCCAGGTCAGTGGCGATGACCGGGGTCTTGCTGGCGAAGGCCTCGGACATCACGACCGGCGTGTTCTCGTACCACACCGAGGGCACCACCAGCACATCAACCCCGGCCAGCACCTCGCCGACCTGCTCGTTGGGGAACTCGCCCTCGTAGGTGATGCGCGGGTTGTCCTGGATGTGTGCCAGGACCTGCTGGGCGTACTCGGCGTAGTGGGACGCGTTGCCGAAGAGTTGCAGGGTGGCATTGCCGGGATTGGGCAAGCCCTCGAAAGCCCTCACCAGCACGTCAACCCCTTTGTGGGGCGCAATCATGCCGATGAAGGCGAAGCGCAGGTGGTCGGACGGGCGCTTGGGCGGAAAGCGATCGAAGCCGGTGTCAATCACATAAGGGGAGACGCGGATCCGGTCGGCCGGCGCGCCGTTCTGCACGTACATCCGGCGCAGGAAGTGGCTGGGGGCGAAAATCAGGTCCATCTGGCTCAGGACGGTCTGCATCCAGGCCGGGCGCTGCAGGAGGGCACGGACCAGCCGGGTGCGCCAGTCCCGCTCCGCCCATGCCCCACGGCAGGCCCGGATGGCCAGGTCAAGCAACGGCGCCGGCACCCGATCCACGATCCAGCGGTAGTCGAGGGCCATGTGCCGCTGGTAGATGTAGCAGCGCACGCACCGGGAGGGGCTGATGGGACCGCTGCACACCTGCCCGTCGTAGCGCAGGAGTTGTGAGGTCGGGCAGATGTACCAGAAGTCGGTGAGGGTGGCGATCACGGGCAGGCCGCGCTTCTTGGCAGCCGTGATGACGGCCGTGGAGAGATGAGCCCCGTGGGTGGCGTGGATCAGGTCGGGCTGATAGTCGGCCAGGTAGTCCAGAAGGTAGCGCTCAACGTGGGGGTTGTGATAATCCGCGCGCACGGGGTTGTCGGCGTCCATGACGTTGAAGGTCAGCCGGTGGACGGGCACATCTTCGTAGGGCTCCTCCACGCCCACGGGGTCGGCCGCGCCTTCCATGTTGGACTCGCAGGTGAGCACCTGGACGGTGTGACCGCGCGCCTGGAGAGCCCGGGCCAGGGTCAGGGTGTAGACCTCGGTGCCGTAGACCCACCTGGGGAAGAAGACGTGAACGGGAATGAGAATCCGGAGCTCACGTTTGTCCATCGCGGATTATATCCGAATTATCCTTACTGGGTTGTGCGCCCTCAACTTGGCTTGCCGGCAACAAGCATCCCTTCAGACTCCTGGGCATGAGAATTATACTACAGCCACATCATGGCTGCCAATCAAGGAGACCAAGCGGCAGAGGATGCTCACCCAACCGCGCTTATCGTGCCCCCAGGTACAGCCCCAGAGCCTGGGCACCTCTGTAGGCCAGGATGTGGAAGAGCCACAGCGGGTTGCGGCGGGTTTCAAGGGTGTAGCGCATGTCAAGCCAGGACATACCCAGCCAGAAGCGGATAGCGCCGGCCAGATCGTATCCGGCCCGGGTCTGATCAAAGGTCTTGAACCCGCGTGTTTCACGCACTGCCCGCCGATAGACGAACAACGGCGAGTTGGAGTGGGAATGGTATGCAACGGCATCCGGGACGTAGACAATCCGGTGGCCCTTGGCCAGCATCTGCTGCGCCCAATGGGCATCCTCCGCACCCGGCAGCGACTCATCCCACGGTTGCTCCTCCCACGCCCACCGCCTGACCGAGCTATTGGCATTCGAGAAGTACCGTCCAAAATCCACTTGCTCGCTGGGGAACCAGGTTTCCACGTCGCGCGCCTGCGACGGGCACGCATCCGGGAAGGGCAGGTCACGACCGAAAGTGGCGACGACATCCGGATCACTGTAGGGTGCCAGAAGCGTCCGCAAGTACGTGTCATGGACCGGCACCGAGTGGCCGCTAATGTTCACCAGGAACTCGCCATGGGCAGCTCGCGAGCCTATGTTGAGGGCCCGGCCGAAGCTGAACGTTTCCGGTGCTATCTCCATCACCCGGGCGCCGTGCCGGCGAGCAATCTCCACCGTGCCGTCGCTCGAGCCCGAGTCCACGACGATGAGTTCCACGCCACCATCATAGTCCTGAGACTTGAGAGCATTCAGGACATCTCCCAGACGCTGTGCCTCGTTCTTCGTGCGGATGATGACGGAGACTTCCGGATTACCCACCGCCTCACACCCCCATTGCCAACAGTGCATCCAATCTCGACCACGGGAATCCTTCGTCCGCCGGCCACCCTGCCAGCTCTCCGAGCCCTCGCCACATATCCTCATCGCTTGCCGGCCGACCCGCGGTGTGAGGCAATCCGTCCAAAGTGGCTGACGCCCCCTGTCCCAGGAGTTGCCCCACCGCTGCGGCCACAGCGAACAGCCGGGCGCGCCAGAAGAAACCCCGTGACACCCAGTCACCGCTCTCACCGGAGACCAGCAGGTCACGGGCGAAAGCCGCGCTCCTGGCGTGGGCTAGCAGCACGGGATCAGACAAGACCCGCGTCACGTGGCCGAACCCCAGATGCACCCAGATGCGCCGGCAGATTTCCAGCGCCTCTTCGCCCGTGAGCGACGCCTGGCCGGTCACATAGGCCCTGATCCTGTCGGAGAGCTTGGGCCGTCGGGATAGCGCTGCGTCGGACACCGCACCGCGCACGTAGTGACCCTGGCCCAGTTCACGCCAGAGCCCATCAAACACCAGCGAGACATCGGAGTCCGACAGATCGGCCACGCCGGCCACAGCTTCGCGGATCCGCCGGGACAAGGGCCGGCGCTCCAGCCTCGTTCTCAAGTCCACAAGGGCGCGATCCAGCTTGTCAAACTTCGACAAGGCCCGATACCAGGCCCGCTCTTCCAGCCATCTTTGCCGCCCAAACCGGTCCAATTCGTCCAGCAACCACTCCCGGTCCTCAGCCGGCCATGGAGAGTCCGGGCTGAAGATGTGACGCACGCAGTCGGCATCGAACAGGGCTCTGTGCCAGGCCTCCTCCCCCAGGCGTTCCCGCTTGGCCACCAGGTCCTGCCAGTCCAACTCGGCCAGCCAGCGGTTTCGCTCTGACTCGTCCCACGCGGAGTCCGGTCCGAACATGCTTTGCACAACCTCAGCCGCGACCGGCCCGGGCAGCCAGTCCAGGCCGTCCAGCACCTGGGTCATCTGCTCCGGCGGGATGGGCGTAGCGGGCTGGCCGACGGCACTCTCCAGTTCCTGCCAGGCCACCGCCGCTGCAGTCGCCCCACCCAGCCCCAACTCATCGCTCATGTCCGTCAGTTCGGCGAGCAGAAATGCCAGCAGCTCCCGTGCCTGCTGCCCCGTCAGGCCGGCGGGCTCCAGGTTCAGAGCGACGGCCGCCACCCGGCCCTCCAGGTACGCCCGGCACAGCTCATAAGCCAGCGAGCGCTCGTGACTGTGCCACACTTGAGCTTCGGGGACGTACACCAACTTCCCGTCACCCTCAGCCACCGTCCGTGCCCAGGCCAGGTCTTCAGCATACGGCAACTCGGGGAAAGGATGGAGCTCCCAGGCGGCGCGCCGCAGGCACCCGTTCACGTTGTCGAAGCGTGGGCCGGCAGGTTCCCCTTCCAGTCCCTCGTACCACACCCGATTGCGCTCTTTGGAGAGCCGGCTGGCATCCAGACGTGGCACCTGACGCCCGTAGGCTCCGACAACAGTTGGGTCTGCTTGCAAGGGTTTCACCAACGTGGTCAACCAGTCACGGTGGGCCGGCTCGGCATCCTGCACAGTGAGGGCCACGAACTGGCCGTGGGAGTGGGAGATGGCGAAGTTGCGCGTGGCCCCATGGTTGAAGGCTTCGGGATCGAAGTGCAGGAGCCGGACGGGGAACTCCCGGCACACCCCCACAGTCCCGTCTTCGGAGCCGGAATCAACGATGACAACCTCGAAGTCGAAGGGCGCCTGCTGGGCCAAGATCGCCTCCAGCGTCCGGCGAAAGCCCGGCCCGGCGTTCCTGGTCGGGATGACGATGGAAACCAGGGGCATCAGCGCCCTCCCACTAGCCGTTGGCGGATTGCGGCCAGCCGGGCCAGAGCACCCTGCCGGTCGCGGCGCGCCCGGTCTAGCCCATCCGGCGCCCGGCGGGGCTGACGGCAGAAACGAGCCAGCGGCTCCACCACGGCCTCCCACGTCAGCGCCGGACGCACGGCCTCGAAGCGCCGGCCATAGGTTTCGCGGAGGTCAGCCGTATCCAGCAGCACCTGGAGCGCCCTCGCCACGCCGTCCACATCCTCCGGTTCCACCACCAGGCCCAGGTTATGCTCCTCCACCAGCTCCGCCATGGCATCCCCGGTGGTGACGACCATGGGCAGGCCGGCCCAGATGTAGTCCAGCACCCGGGTGCGAAAGGCGAACTCCGTCTCCACGCAGCGAAAGTGCAGCGACACGCCCACATCGGCCTCCAGCAGGTAGCTGGGCCAATCGGCGTAGGGGGCCCAGTCGCCGAAGAACACCCAGCGGTCCAGCAACCCAAGCTCCTCGGCCAGCTCCATGGCCTGGTGGCGCATGAGCATGTCGGGCACCCGAGCTTGGAAGGGGTGACGGGTGCCGGGGAAGACCAGCTTGACCTCCGGTCGCTGCTGGACCACTTGGGCCATCGCCCGGATGAGGGTCAGCGGGTCCAGCCACTGCCAGATGCCCCCGCCCCACAGCACGATGCGGTCATCCCGCCCGATGCCCTCTATCACCCCACGCAGGACGGCCTTGGTGTGCTGAGGCGGTTCCGATCGCAGGCCAAAGGGCACCACATCAATCAGCCGCCGCAAGGTTGGATCATCCCCGTAAGTGTGGGGGTTGATCCGGCCCAGGGCCAGCAACAGCCCAAGCCACAGGTCCCGCTGCTTCTCGGTGGCACACAGGAAGAAATGGCCGGCCTGGAACTGCACCAGCAAGGCTTCTAGCGCGGCGTCAACCGCAGCGACCTGATCCGGGAGCGGCGCGCCAGCTCTCTGCGCCAGCACTTCAAAGGGGTAGGGGATGTAGGCGTCAATGACCAGCGGCACCTCCAGCTCAGCCAGCTCAGGATGATCGTGCAGCAGGTACCCAAAGGTCACCACCACGTCAGCTTTGGCCACCAGAGGCGCCAGGCTTTCAGCCCCGCCCAAGGTGAAAGGCCGGAGGGCGAAGCCGTCGCCCCTCAGCGAGGTCGTCCCGGGCACGGCCAAAGTGACTTCGAACTCGCGGCTGAGGACCCGCGCGAAGTGCCAGTAGCGAATGCCCGGACCGGCCATCCGGGCATCAACTACATCATGGCTGATGATGAGAACCCGGGTCATGGTGCGTCCTCCTGGCCGGCGATCACGGGCTCAACCGCCTCCTCCGGCGGGGTTTGCGGTTGCCAGACCCACCGCGAGGGGATGTAGAGGACGCCGTAGCGCTCCTTGACCCCGCCAGGCCGCACGCGAAAAACGTACTTGAGCTGGTGATGGTCGAATGCGTGAATGCCCGTTTGATCGTAGATGGCAGCGCTGAAGAGGTAAGTCCCTTCCAGCAGCGGCAGTGACTCGACGACGTAGTCCACCGTCCCCCGGCCCTCGATCCAGGGTATGTCATAGTCGGAGAACACGGTGTTGGGGCCGTTGATGTGCACCCCCTGGTCGTTGTGGATGGCGACCCCGAACATGGGCCGCTCGATGCGCTCGTGGGCCTGGTAGGTGATGCGGGCGATGAACGGCTCGCCGGTGCGGAACACTTGCCGCTCACGCCCTCGATCATCGTAGAAGCGGACATCCACGATCTTGGCCTGGCCGGAGCCCCAGCGATCTGCGGCCGCCACTGCCGCTTGCTCGGCCTCATGGCGTGCCGACTGCTGCGCCCAGGTGTTGTCCAGGTACTTCGCGACCACGTCCATCGTGGGGCCTTCTATGCGGATGGACCCATTGTCCAGCCACACCACACGATCGCACAGGGTACGCACCGCCTCCAGATCGTGAGACACGAAGACGATGGTCTTTCCATCCCGCCGGAAGCTCTGGATGCGCTCCAGGCACTTCTGTTGGAAGGCCCGATCGCCTACGGCCAGCACCTCGTCAATCAACAGGATGTCGGGGTCCACGTGGACAGCGATGGAGAAGCCCAGGCGCATGTACATGCCGGAGGAATAGTGCTTGATGGGCACGTCCATGAACCGCTCCAACTCGGCAAAGCGCACGATGGCCTCGTACTGACGCTCCATCTCCTGCCGGCTGTAGCCCAGGAGTGAGCCGTTGAGGTACACGTTCTCGCGCCCGGTCAGGTCCGGATGGAAGCCGGCGCCCAGCTCCAGCAAAGCAGATACCCGGCCACGCACTCGTACGGCGCCGCTGGACGGCTCCAGGATGCGGGTGATGAGCTTGAGAAGGGTGCTCTTGCCCGACCCGTTGGGGCCGATTACCCCAAGGGTCTCGCCGGGCCAGACCTGGAGGCTCACATCATTGAGGGCCAGCAGCTCCTCTCGATAGCGCTCGCGCCGGAACCCGTTGACCACCAGCTCCTGGAACGACCGTGGTCGGTCGTGCTCCACCAGGAAGCGCTTGGTCACGTGCTCTAGCTCGATGACGGGGGTCTGCTCAGCCACCGGCTACACCTCCTCGCCGAAGATCGGACTGTAGCGGGCGAACACCAGGTAGCCTATGGTCAGGACCGCGAGAGCGGTCACCGTAGTGCGCATGAAGAAGTCCAAGGCCGGCGGCGCGCCGTGGTAGAGGATTACCCGGTAGGTGGCGATGAGCGATGCCATGGGATTGAGGATGTAGGCCAGCCGGTGTATGTCCAGGTCCAGCCCCAGGATCACGCGATGTGTGGGCAAGATGTCAATGGGATAGAAGATGGGGGTGAGGAAGAACCACGCCAGCAGCACCACTTCCATGATCACCCCGGTGTCCCGGTAAAACACGTTGGCCGTCCCCAGGATGAAGGCCAGCCCCAAGGTGAAGCACAGTTGCACCACGATCACCACGGGCAGCAGGGCAACCCAGGGTGTCAACCGCACCTGAAAGACGAACAACACGCCGAAAAGCACCACCATCGCCAGCAGGAAGTTGACCAGATTCGACAGGACGACGGAGATGGGCAGCACCTCCCGGGGGAAATAGACTTTCTTGATCAGGTGAGCGTTACCCACGATGCAGTTGATCCCGCCGATGATCGAGGTGGAAAACCAGTTCCAGGGCAACAGGGCGCACAGGATGAACACCGGGAAACGGTCAACGGTGTTATTGGGCATCATCACCGTGAACACCACGGCGAAGACCACCATCATCAGGAGCGGGTTCACCAATGACCAAAGAAAGCCCAACACGGAGTTCTTGTAGCGGGCTTTCAGGTCACGCAGTACCAGGTTGCGGATCAGCTCTCGGTACTGGATCAGTTCGACCAGCCGTTGTGGGAGGGTCATGTTAGATATGGGAACATGGAAATTATGGAAACGCTCAACACAGGGGCGTAGCCCTATTCCCATGTTTCTGTGTTTCAATGATTGATCAGTAAGTCGTAGATTTCCACCAGCCGGCGGGCGGCGTCCGTCCACGAGTACTCGCTAATGGCCCGCTCCCGCAGGGCCCGGCCCAGGACGGCGGCCCGTTCCGGCTCCGCCAGCAGCCCCAGCATGACTTCCCCCAGAGCCATCGCATCGCCCACGGGGGCGTAAGCTCCCTCATCGCGCAGGTACTCCCGGCTCACCTGGGTGGCGAAGGCCGCCGTCGGCAGCGCCATGGCCATGTAGTTCAGCAGCTTCCCACTACCCTCTGTGGCCGAGAGCTTGGGAGCCACGGCGATGTCTCCCAGGGACAGGTAGCGTGGGGCTTCCTCGTAGGGAACCCGGCCAGTGAAGGTGACGTGATCCGCCACGCCGAGCTGCCGGGCGCGCGCCTGGTAGTGGGGCACGTTAGGATAGCCCATGATCAGGAAGTGCACGTCAGCGCGGGCCTGAAGCATGTGAGCCGCTGCCTCCAGGAGCAAGCCGGTGCCCTGGTACTCTGCCAGCAGGCCCAGGTAGACCACCACCCTGCAGTCTTGCGGAATGCCCAGTTGCCGTTTGAGGGCCAGGCGTTCCTCCGCGGTGGTGACATCGGGGCGGAAGACGTCGGCGTTGACGCAGTCGGGGATGGTGTGCAGCCGCTCGGGTGAGCAGCCGAACTCACGGACACACAGGTCAGCCGCGTGGTGGGAGCTGGTGACGATGGCGTGCGGCAACCGGTTGATGGTCTCCTCAAGACGCCGAGCCGGACGATACCACGGCCCATGCGGGTCGAGGAAGCGGTGATCAACCATCTCCCCGGTCATGCTGCCCTGGAAATCGAACACCAGAGGCGCGCGCAGGAGCCGGCTGATAGGATAGCCGATGAAGGCTCCCTCGTGCAGGTGGCCGTGCACGATGTGAGGCCGGAACCTGCGCGCCACACTCAGCGCCTTGGCCGACAGCAGAACGTCAAAGGCCAGCTTGTGGCGCGATGAGCCCACCTCGTAGTCCGCGCGCCACGGCAGAGGGGCGGTGCGCTCCACGCGCACCCCGTCCACCTGACGCCCTTTGGCATAGGTACAAATGGTGACGGTGTGCCCCAGACTCTGAAGGGCGCGCGCCTCCTCCAGGATGCGCACATGGCACCCGTAGTCGCCGAAGAAGGAGGTGGGGGCGATCATGAGGATGCGATACGCGCGGCGGTTCCCGGCCGGGCGTTCGCCTTGCTGCTCTGTGGATGTGGGGCTGCGCTTTGTCAATGGCTCAGGCATCTTTGTCCTCTGCGATGGCTTCACCTGGGACGTCATGTGGTGTGAGTTGATCAGTGGCCTGCTGCTCCCTCGCGGCAGCGATCAGTAGCTCTTTCACCTTTCGGCCGGCCCGCTTGATGACCAACTCGCCTCTCTGGGCCGCGGACCGATCGGGCACGGCCTCCCAGTAGACCAGGCCCACAGGCCGGCAGCCCCGGGTATAGCGGCCACCCCGGCCTGCGTTGTGGTCACCCACCCGCCGGGCCAGATCCATGGTCCAGCCCGTGTAGTAGCTGCCGTCAGCACATTCCACGATGTAAACGAAGGGCATAGAGTCACTTGTCAGGCCACATGGAGGGCTGAGGCGCTCACCACGAACCGGCTAGCGCCGGGAGGACCACGGCGAGCCGAAGAACATGGCACGCAGCCGACCACGGGCCAGCCTGTCGGTTTCCTCTGCTAGGTGGCGCTCTTCGGCGCTGCCCCGGATGACTTCGTCGCGCGCGTTCTGCACTTCCAGGAACAACTGCTCCACCTGCTCCGGGTCCTCGCCCGTGATCACCCTCCGGATGGCGTTCAGGCTTTCAACGCAGGCATCAATCCAGCGCGCGATGCTGGCTGCATTGGTCAGGCAACTGTCACGCAGCACCACGGGGTCCACAGCCGCGATGGCGGTGGCTTCCAGGAAGCCGTAGCCGGCCATCCGCTGCAGGTCCCGCCACGCCGAGCTGTCTGCCAGGGTCTTGGCCAGGGCCGCGGAGACGATGAACGGCAGGTGCGCCGCCCCGCCCACCAGCCCGTCATGCTCCGCCGGGTCAATGAAGTAGGGTTGCGCACCGGTGAGGGACACCAGGTCGGCCACCACACGCACCGCCTCCTCGTCGGCCGACGGCAGGGGGGTCAGGCAGTATAGCCTCCCCCGGAACAGCTTCTCGTTCGCAAATTCGATACCTCGCCCCTCCGCACCCACCAGCGGATCACCACCTATGAAATTCACATTGTCCGGCAGCAGTTCCTCCGCCCACGCCAGCACCTGTTGTTTGGTACTGGCCGTATCGGTGACGATGCAACCCGGCTTCAGGTAAGGCGCGATTGCCTTAAGGGTGTCCCTGACAGCCATGACGGGCAGGGCCAGAAAAATGATATCCGCTTCCTCGCAGGCCGAGATCAGGTTCCAATGGGTGCGGTCAACGGCCCCGAGCTTGCGGGCCTGATTGGCGACGGTGGGCTCTTTGTCATGCCCCACGATCTCGAAGTTGTGCTCGACGCTCTGAAAGGCAAGCCCCAACGAAGCACCGATGACGCCTAGTCCGACAATCGTCACTTGCGGTTTAGCCATACCACCTCGCTCAGTTAGCCCCATCGGCGGCCTTCAAGGCCGCCAGCAGTTCGCCCTCCCTGGTCCCCTGCCACTCAGCCGGCAGCGGGTCTTGATGATGGCGAATCAAGGCGACGGCCAGCGGGTCGCAGCCGGCGGCCGCTGCCAGGGCTGCCCCTCTGGCCGGATGTTGACGGTGTACGCAGAAAGGATAACGCCAGCCCCTCACAGAGGGGTCTGGATGGCCCCGGCGCTCCCGGGCCAGACGTTGCAGCCAGCCGGGCCGCCATCGCTCCAACAGCACGATAAGCACCCGGTGCCACAACCTCACACCCTCCGACTTGCCCACATCGTGCAGCAGTGCTGCCTGCATCAGCGCCCGCTCCGTGTGCCCTCCGCCTTGGAGCGCGTAGACCACATCCAGAGCATGACGTTGATCGTTGGGGCGCATCCCGCGGAACAGAGCCTGTGCCTGTGGAGGCAAATAGGCGTCCGCGATTGAAAGTTCATCCGGGTCCACACGGGCCAGAAGCGCCCGAAAGAACTGCCTGGCTCGATACGCCGCCCCCGCAAGAGATGCCAACTGATGCAGGGACGCCGACTGAGATGACAGGTCAGGTGGCAACCTGGTCACACTCAGCACTAGCCCCCGAGTATGATCCGTTGCAGAAGCTGGACCGGCGGCCCCATGATCAGCCACAGCACGTTGACCGGCAGCACCCAACTGGCCATGATCAACACCAGAAACAGCACGGCCCCTTGCTGCTCCATTGCGGACAGAGTGCTTCCCCAGCGATAGGCCCAGGACCTGCGGATGGTGCTGAGAATCCCCATCAGGACGCTATAGCCGTCCAGCGGGTAGATGGGGATAAGGTTGAAGACGGCGAGGACGATGTTGATGCTGATGAAAATGAGCCATACATTCCACAGCCTCGCCGGCAGAGGAACTCCCAGCCGGATGGGAACTGCCAACAGGGTGGCCAGTATCAGGTTGGCCAGCGGTCCCGCCGCCGAGACCATCCCCATCCCCACCCGAGGCCCGTAACGCAGATTCCACCCGTTGACCGGCACCGGTTTCCCCCAGCCGATGCCGAAGCCTGACAAGGTGCTGAAGATGATCATTAAAGTGCCCAGAGGCTCCAGGTGGACCATGGGATTGAGGCTCAGCCGGCCCTGGCTTCTGGCTGTGTAGTCGCCCAACTGAGTAGCAGCGAAAGCATGAGCGAATTCGTGAACGTCAATGCTGACAAACAATGCGAAGAGGGTGATAAGCGAATGAACTATGTCAGGCATGGGTTCCTTCGATCCGCGTAGACCTGAGAGAAACCCGGTTTCTGATGATATATTATATTATAGCACAAATCCCGAGGCAGTCCAACTCAACGAACTCGAGTCGTAACGCAACTTCAAGGCACCTTACCTGTGAGAGGTTCCAACGGCGGTTAGCCTCAACGCACCGAGTGTGCTATAATCACCCGTGTCTGGAGGAAAGACCTATGCCGGTGATGGAGATTCGCCTGGACGATGTAGTGCGTCTGCGCAAACCCCATCCCTGCGGGAGCTATGAGTGGCGCGTCGTACGCCTGGGGGCAGACATCGGTATCGTGTGCGTCAAATGCGGCCGGCGGGTGCTCATGCCCCGGTCCACCTTCGAAAAGCGCGTTAAGACTTTCGTGTCACGTGGCCCGGCTCCGGCCCGCCCGCTGCCAAGCGACCTGTCGGCCGAGCATCAGGCGTGACGCGGCATCTGGTACCCATGACCTCCCAAGTCAGCCCAAAGTCACCCACATCCGATCGGGGATTCCTGGCGGTCCTGCGCAATCGCTACTTCCTCTACCTCTGGATTGCGCAGGTCACCTCGATGACGGTCCAGAACGGGATACACTTCACCCAGATGATCCTCATCGAGGAGATCACCCACTCCACGGCCCACATGGGTGCGGTGATCCTGTCCTTCAGCCTGCCAGCCGTCATCCTCAGCGCTGGCGCAGGGCTCTTCGTGGACCGCTACCCGAAGAAGCACATCATGGTGGTCTCCAACTTCCTGCGCGTCCTCACCGCCCTGGCGTACATCTACTTCCTCCGCACCGCTAGTGGAAATGCCTTGCTACTGGCCATCTATGTGCTCACCTTCGTGAACTCGGCCATTGGCCAGTTCTTCAGCCCGGCTGAAGCCGCCACCATCCCGCTCCTGGTGGGTAAGGAGCATCTGCTGGCGGCCAACTCCCTCTACAATCTAACCCTGACCGCATCTCAAGTCCTGGGCCTGGTCATCCTGGCGCCGTTGACCGTCAAGTTCTGGGGTATCGAGGGGTCTTTCTTCATGATGGGGGTGATCTATCTGATCGCTACCTGGCTGACTATCCTCCTGCCGCGCGACGAGGTGCCTCCCCGGCAGCGCGATGCCGCCTCCATCCTCCGTCGCGCATGGGACGAACTGGCCGAGGGCTACCACTTTGTGGCCAGCCGCAAGACGGTGTACCTGTCCCTGGTCCACTTGACCCTGATGGCCACCCTGTTCCTGGTGATGGCCATGATGGCCCCCGGGTTCGCAGCCCGGGTGTTGGGGATGCGCACGGAGGACGCGATGTACATCTTTGCGCCGGCCGGCGTGGGGATGCTTCTGGCCAGCTATCTCATCGGTCGGTTCGGGCATCTCTTCCGGCGAGAGGTGCTGATCAACCTCGGGCTGGTGGCCATGGGATTCACCCTGGGCGGGCTGGCGTGGGTGGGGCGTGGCCACGAGCTGGTCAAGCTGCCCATCTTCAAAGCCTGGCCCGAAATCTACCCGAGCGTAGCCGGCGTGGTAATGACCTGTGCCCTCTTGCTGGGGATGGAGGTGGCGTTGGTGAGCATCCCGGCTCAGACCACCCTGCAGGAGGATTCGCCGCCGGTGGTGCGTGGGCGGGTGTTCGCCGTGCTCTTCACGGTTTCCAACCTAGTAGCCATCCCCCCCATGCTCACCATCGGCAACCTGGCAGATCGCATGGGCATCCCGCGGGTCACCCTCCTGGTAGCCACCCTGGTCCTGCTGATCGCAGTGTGGAGCATGTGGTACGGACGCCGCACAGGGGCCTGGCAGGCCTCCAGAGCCGGGCGTGCAGCAGCGGCAAACCCCCATTGGGGGCACGGCGGTGAGGCCGATTCCGCTGACTCATGAGCGGGCGTGTCGTCATCCTCATGTCGGACACGGGTGGGGGCCATCGTAGCGCCGCTGAAGCCCTGGCGGCAGTGATGGCAGAGGACCTACCCGCCGGCCACCAGGTCGAGCTGTTCGACTTCATCGCCCGGGCTGCACCCTGGCCGTTGAGCCGGGTCGGCCGGCTCTACGAGCCGGCCGTCAACCACCTGGTGTGGGCCTGGTGGGCGCTGTATCACCTCACGGATGGCCGTCGGCGCATCGGCCTGATCCTGCAGCTCCTGTCCCCTCTGATCCTGCCGCGCCTCACGGCCGCTCTTGCCCCCCGCAGCCCCGAGGTTATCGTCTCCGTGCACCCGCTGGCCAATCACCTGGCGGTGCGCAGCGCAGCCTGGCTACCAGATCACCCGCCGGTGGTCACCGTGGTGACCGACCTGTTGACGACGCACGCCGGCTGGTTCCACCCTGGTGTCCGCGGCTGCGTCGTCGCCACGGAGCAAGCCAGGGCGCGGGCGCTGGAGTGCGGGGTGCCGGCCGAGAGGATCACGGTAGTAGGCCTGCCGGTTCACCCGCGCTTTCGCTGGCTGTCCGGCGACAAGGCAGCCGTCCGCCGCAAGCTGGGGCTGGACCCGGAGCGCTTCACGGCCCTGCTGGTGGGAGGAGGTGAGGGGATGGGCCGGCTGTATGAGATGGCGCAGGCCGTATCCCGGGCGCGGCTGCCGCTTCAGTTGGTGGTGATCGCCGGGCGCAATCAGCGGCTGCGAGGCCGGCTGGAAGCCGCCCGGTGGCAGGTGCCGGTGGTGGTCAAGGGCTTCGTCACGGACATGCCGGAGTGGATGGCGGCTGCGGATTGCATCGTGACCAAGGCCGGTCCCGGCACCATCAGCGAGGCCCTGGTGATGGGGCTGCCCATCTTGCTGCACGGCTACGTGCCCGGGCAAGAAGACGGCAATGTGCAGTTCGTGGTTGAGGGAAGAGCCGGCCTGTTGACCCCGACCCCCGGGGCGTTGGTGGAGGCACTGGGGAAGCTGAGTCGTCCGGGCAATCCGGACCTGCCGCGCCTGGCGGCCAACGCCCGTCGGCTGGCCCGGCCTGACGCGGCTAGGGAGATCGCCCGGCTGATCCTAGCATTGGCAGGGAAGCCCTTGGCTCGTAGTGAGCTGCGCAGCGCCGCGGGGTAGCGTGACAATACCGAGCGGCACTCCGCCGCGCTGCGTGCTCGACCACAAACAGACCTACAACTGAACGTCAAAGGCCTTGCAGATTGCGTCCCGGCCACGGCGTTTGGTGAAGACGGTGATGTGGTCACCCGGTTTCAGCACCGTATCCCCGTGAGGCACCAACACCTGCCGGTCCCGGCGGATGCACACAACGAGGCAATCGCTACCCAACGGCAGCTGGCGAAGGCGCTTACCGACGGCCGGGGAGGTCTCGGGCATGTCGAACTCTACGAACTGGGTGTCCGTGAGCCGGCCCAGGCGCAGACGCTCCAGCCGATGCTGATGGTCCATGCGCCGCATGATGGCCACGTTGTAGGCTTTCACCAGGTCCGGCCTGCGCAACACCCCCAGCAACCGCTTGGGATCGTTGGGGTCAACCACGGGCAACCGGCTGAGGTCGCGCGGTGCCATCTTCTTGAGGGCCGCCCACATGGGATCGTTGGGGAACACGGTCACCGGATCGCGGGTGGCGATGTCCGCCACCGCAAGCCGATCCCGATCCCGGCGCTGCAGGGCGCGCTGCATGTCCTGCAAGCTGACGATGCCGAAAAGCTTCCCCTCCTCGTCCAGCACCGGGAAGCCGTGATGATGAGTCCGCTCGAACTCTGCCGCCAACTCCTGCAAGGTCATCGTGGTCGAGACCGTATCCACGTCCCGGGTCATCACCTCCCTGACTGTCACCCCCTGCATCACATCCACATCGAATCCCCGCTCCAGGTGCACGCCTCGCCGCACCAACTTCATCGTGTAGATGTTTTCGCGATGCAGGTGCTCAGCCAGCAGGGTGGCGATGACGGTGGCGAGCATCAGGGGCAGGATGATGCGGTAGTCACCGGTCATCTCGAACAGGATGATGATGGCCGTGATGGGTGCCCGGGCTGCGGCGCTGAAGAAGGCAGCCATGCCCACGAGGGCATAGGCGCCGGGCTCAGCAGTGACGGCAGGAAGCCAGGCATGCACCAGGTGACCGAACAGCCCACCCATCATGGCTCCCATGAACAAGGATGGGGCGAAGACGCCACCGGAGCCACCTGACCCAAGGGTCAGCGAGGTCGCCAGCACCTTGACCACCAGCAGGATCCCCAGCGTGGTCGCCATGAGCTGATTGTGCAGCGCCGCCTCGATGGTTTCGTAGCCCACACCGAAAACCTGGGGGAAAAAGAGACCGATAGCGCCAATCAAGAGACCGCCCATGGCCGGCTTCACGTACTCCGGCACGCTGCTGAGTTCATCGAAAAGGTCTTCCATCCTGTAGAGCAGGCGGGTGAAGGCGATGGCCAGCGGGGCAGCCACCACACCCATGACGGCGTAGAGAGGCAGCTCCCAGGCACTCACCAATGAGTACGGCGGCACGATGAACGCAGGCACGTCCCCCAGTAACACACGGCTGACTACGCTGGCCGTGACGGAGGCGATCACCACCGTGGAGAAGTGGGTGACGCCGAATTCACCCAGGATCACTTCCAGGGCGAAGAAGACGCCGGCGATGGGCGCATTGAAAGTGGCCGCGATGCCGCTGGCGGCCCCGCAGGCCACCAGGTTGCGGATGCGCGCGTCCGACAGCTTCAGCCATTGGCCCACAGTGGAGCCCAGCGCCGACCCTATCTGCACGATGGGGCCCTCGCGACCTACGGAGCCCCCGGAGCCGATGCAGATGGATGAGGCCAATGCCTTGATCACCACCACGATGGGCCGGATGCGTCCGCCATGCAGCGCCACCGCCTCCATGACCTCCGGCACGCCGTGGCCCTTGGCCTCCCGGGCGAAGAAGTAAACCAATGGGCCCACAATGAGACCTCCAAGGGCGGGGATCAGGACGACGTAGTACCGCCCCAGGAACCCCAGAGCCACCTTGCCTCCGTCGAAGGCCAGCGTGGTGAAGCCGTTGATAAGCCAGCGAAAGGTCATCGCGCCCAAGCCCGCTCCTAAGCCCACCGCGACAGCAGTCGCCACAAGGATGGTGGTCTCGCCCGGCTGGACGCGGTCAAGCAGCGTGACCAGCCGGCCGATGGGCTCGGCCAGCCCTGCCTGGGCGTGCTGTCTCGCGGCTGCCAGACGACTCTGCTCTTGAGCCGATCTCATCTTCTTCCACCTCCCTCCGTAGTCCCTACCCTCCAGACAATTCAAAACCGGGTTCTCTCGGACAGGGTAGCCTGATGTGATCAGCGCTACGAAGCCTGGAACGATAGCGACTCAGCCGGCCAGGAAAACCCGGTTCGAACGGGACGCTCGGCAAGTGACTGCCAAAGCCGGTCTCATGAACGGGGTGATCACACATCGGTGGTTGAGAAACCCTCCCCCCGACGGCGAGGACGCCGTCGGATAGCGGGGTTTCAAACCGCTCAGGAGGGGCGTCCTCGCCCCGGAGTGCGCGACGGCAATGCCGTCGCCCGACGACGTCGTCAGATAGCGGGGGTTTCCGGATAGGTTTTTAGCGATGGAGCAGCCAGAGGATCAAGTTCAGCACCATCGTCAAGACCACGCTCAACAGAAGACAGCTTACCAAAGGAAAGTACACCGTCAGGTTATCACGACGCCACAGGATGTCCCCCGGCAGCCGGCCCACAAAGGGCACGCTCAACCGCCCCACCAGCAAGATGCCCACGCCGACCACCAGGAGAACTACCCCCATGAGGATGAGCATGCGCCCCAAAGGCTCCAAACCGGTCATCCCTCGCAACCTCCTAATTGGATTCGGATTCAGGAACGCTGGCTCACTGCCTCTAGGAACGCAGCAAACAAACGTTGATGTACTTCCGGCAACTCCCAGCTCCGCTCCGGATGCCACTGCACCCCGATCACCCAGCGGTGCGCGATACTCTCCACCGCCTCCAGCAAGCCATGTGTGACGTCGTCGTAGGCCGCTGGCACCAGACCCTCTGCCAGCCGGTCCGTGGTCACAGCCTGATGATGGTGGCTGTTGACCACCACCGAATCCGTCAGGCCCAGAATGTCGGCCAGTCGCGAGCCTGGGACAAGATGGACCCAGTGTTGCACCCAGCTCTTGCCTCCAGCCTCCACCCGGTGGCCGGGCACGTGCTGCGTCAGCCCGCCGCCCAGCGCCACGTTGAGGACCTGGATGCCCCGACAGATGCCCAGCACCGGCAGGTCACGCGCCAGCGCCTGGCGGGTCAGCTCCAGTTCGAACTCGTCGCGAGCCGGGTCCATGTGGTCGGGTTCGCTGCCGGCCATCTCCTGGCCGTAGTACGAGGGGTGGATGTCGCCGCCGCCGGAGAGGAGCAGGCCGGCCAGCTCGTCCAGCACCTGCGAAATGCGCGTGAGAGCTTGAGGTGGCAGCAGCACCGGTTCGCCACCCATACGCCGAACAACCTCGACGTAGTGCCGGCTCTTCTCACCGGCAGGTGCCAAGCCGGATGAAGGGCAAGTGATGCCAACACGCACCGCTCGTATCACCTCCTGGACTCCCTGAAAAGGGTCTACATCCTACAACAGCCTGGGCTGTGCCTCTTCACGATATGGGATGCCCAGGTGCTCGTAGGCCTGGCGGGTGGCCACCCTGCCCCGGGGTGTGCGGTCCAGGAAGCCGAGCTGCAACAGGTACGGCTCGTACACGTCCATAATGGTATCCGCTTCCTCCCCCGTGGCCGCCGCGATGGTGTCCAGCCCCACGGGGCCGCCGTCAAACTTCTTGATGATGGTGAGCAACACCTTCCGGTCCACCTGATCCAGACCCATCTCGTCCACTTCCAGCAGGGCCAGGGCCTCCTTGGCAACCTCCTCGGTAATGGCGCCGGCTGCCCGCACCTGAGCGTAGTCGCGCACGCGCTTGAGCAGCCTGTTGGCGATGCGTGGTGTACCCCGGGCGCGCTGCGCGATCTGCCGCACGCCACCCTGGTCAATGGGCACCTGGAGGATGCGTGCCGCCCGTCGGACGATCTGCTCCATCGTGGGCAGATCGTAGTAGTCCAGCCGGTACACCACCCCGAAGCGGTCGCGCAGGGGCCAGCTCAGCATCGCCACGCGCGTGGTGGCACCGATGATGGTGAAGCGGGGCAGGCTCAGCCGGATGCTGCGGGCGCTGGGCCCCTTGCCGATGACGATGTCCAGGGCGAAGTCCTCCATGGCCGGATAGAGCACCTCCTCCACCACTCGGCTGAGGCGGTGCACCTCGTCAATGAACAAGATGTCGCCCTTGCGCAGGTTGGTCAGGATGGCCGCCAGGTCCCCCGGGCGCTCGATGGCCGGGCCGGAGGTGGTCTTGATGTTCACCTCCATCTCCCGGGCGATGATGAAGGCCAGGGTGGTCTTGCCCAGCCCGGGCGGCCCGTACAGCAAGATGTGATCCAGCGCCTCACCGCGCTGCTTGGCCGCTGCGAGGAGAATCTTCAGGTTCTCCTTGACCCGGTCCTGGCCGGGGTAGTCGGCCAAGCGTTGGGGTCGCAGGTTGGCATCCAGCGCCCGCTCGTCCTCGTTGACCTGAGGGGAAACCACAGTCCGGTCCCTCATGTGCACTCCTCAAAAGTCACCACAGCACATCCTTCACGTAAATTGAATTATACCAGAAAGCGGCGGAAGATGAAAAACCCGGTTTCTTCTTGACAGTTGGGTGAAAACGTGGTATAACCTTCTCGCTTTTCGCGGGGTAGCAAACCGCATGGCTTTGAGGAGAGATTTACATGGGCAAAGAGTTGAAGGAACTGGAACGCGAGCGCCAGGAAACGTTAGAGGAGATTGAGCGCCTGCGGTTGGTGTTGGAGCAGGAAGTAGACGCTAGCGAGGATGAGGCAGACCCGGACATCTTCGAGCGCGACAAAACCATGGCCTTACTGCAGGCCTTGGAGCGCAAGCTGGAGTCTATTGACTACGCCATACGGTCTGTGCAAAGCGGCACCTATGGAATCTGTGAGATGTGTGGTGAGCGTATTGATCCGGCACGCCTGCAGGCCGTGCCCCACACCACGCTGTGTGTACGCTGCAAAACCAGTCTGGAGCGCCGGACGCGCCGCTATTGAGGGCCAAAGGTGCACCTCCCACATAGCCACAGGCTTTCCCGGGCAATCGGGTTTGCGGTGTGAGACCGTGACCGCCCTGGACCGCTGATGAGGGCCGGTGCTAGCAGGAGAATCTTCTTTTCGAGACCCATGAAAGCTGAGCAGGGCTAGAATCGCCATAGGGCTTCTAGCCCGTTTTTTTGGGACCTCTGCAGGCAAGCTGTGAAGGGAAGGTGAACGATGGAACGCGTGTTTGTTTCCCAACACCCACTGGTCCGGCACAAGCTGACGCTTCTACGAGACCGCAACACGGACCACAAGCAGTTCCGCGAGTTGATTCGAGAGATCGCCATCCTGCTGGCCTACGAGGCCACGCAGGACCTGGCCCTGGACGAGGTCACGGTCCAGACGCCCCTGGCCGAGGCCAAAGGCTACGCGCTGCGGGAGAACATCGGGCTGATCCCCATCTTGCGCGCCGGCCTGGGCATGGTGGAGGGCATCTGGGAGATGATGCCGGGCGCCCAGGTGTGGCACATCGGCCTCTTCCGCGACGAGCGCACCCTCAAGCCCATCGAGTACTACAACAAGCTCCCTGTCTCGCCCACGGTGCAGGTGTGCCTTATCCTGGACCCCATGCTGGCGACGGGCGGATCGGCGGTGGCCACAGTGGACATCCTGAAGCGCTGGGGTGCCGAGCGCATCAAGTTCGTGGGCATCCTGGCCGCGCCGGAGGGCCTGCGGAACTTGACCAGCACCCATCCCGATGTGGACGTGCACATCGCGGCCATTGACGAGCGCCTCACTAGGGAAGGCGAGGAGTGGCCGCCGGGCTTCATCGTCCCGGGCCTGGGTGACGCCGGCGACCGCCAGTTCGGGACAGGGTAATGCCGACCCAGGGGTTCCTTCTGGTCTTCGTGACCGCTCTTGGGCTCACCCTGCTCCTGACCCCTGCGGCGGTCAGGATCGCGGCACGCTACGGCTTTGTGGACGTGCCCGGGAAGCCCAAACATGTCCACCAGCGACCCACTCCGCGCCTGGGCGGGCCGGCCCTGTACGTGGCCTTCGTCATGGCCATCGCCGTGTCCCTTCTCTTTCCCCGCACGGACCCGCGCGAGTTCATACGGCTGGCCGGCGTCATCGTGGGCGCCACCTTCATGTTCCTCCTCGGCGTGTACGACGACCGGTGGGAGCTACCGGCCATCCCGCAGATCGGGGCCATGGTGGTGGCCGCGGCCATCGCCGTCGCCTTTGACATGGTCATCCGCGAGGTCAACAGCCCGCTGGGGGGCCCGATCGCCCTGGGACTGCTGGCTGTGCCCTTCACCCTCTTCTGGCTGGTCGGCATGATGGTCACGGTCAACTGGCTGGACGGCCTGGACGGGTTGGCCGCCGGGGTCACCTTCATCGCCTCGGCGATCCTGTTCGTACATACCGCCTTCCGTCAGGTGCCACCTCAGCCCAGCATCGCCTTGCTGCCAGCGGCCCTGGCCGGCTGTACCCTGGGGTTCTTGCCCTTCAACTTCCACCCGGCGCGCGTCTTCCTGGGCAGCTCGGGCGCCTATTTCCTCGGCTTCGCCCTGGGAACCCTGGCCATCATTGGGGGGGCCAAGATGGCCACCACCCTGCTGGTGCTGGGGGTGCCCATCCTGGATGTGGCCTGGCGCATCATCAGCCGGGTGCACCAGGGTCGCGCTCCCTGGCTGAGTGACCGGGAGCACCTGCATCATCGCCTGTACGATATGGGCTTGTCGCAACGCCGCGTTGTCCTGGTGTACTATGCCTTGTGTGGGGCCTTTGGGCTTCTGGCCCTGGTGCTGCCCTTGCCCATCTACAAGCTCTACGCGCTGATCGCCATGGGGCTGATTGCCGTGGGGGTCTTGTGGATGGCAGCCCGTCACTCACGCAGGCTCCCGTAGCCCACTGCGCTCTAATGCTGGGGGTAGGCGAGGGCAATGCCCTCGCCTACTCAATACTCAATCTTGCGCTGGCGTAGCACCTCAAGGATGATCTCCAGGCCGAAAACAAGCACCATCACCAGCAGGTCCACGGTGAGGGTGAGGCCGAAGGCGAAAGAGAGGAGGTCTACCCCCCGGCTTGCCGCCGCCACCATGTTGTCCGGAACGCGCGGCACGCCGACCAGAGCGTAGTAAGCGGCGCTGACCAGGATCAGGTACAGCGCCATCATGCGCCACGGGCGGCGATCGGTTTCGCTGGGCAGCATGCTGTTGCTGATGGCGAAGAGCAGGTAGAGCCATAGCCACGCATCCGACACCTGGCTGAGGCGCGAGAGGTTGTCGAGCACCAGCCCGAGCTGTTCCACGGGAGAGGCTTGTACGGGGACCTGCACGCCAAAGGCCTGCCGGGCGATGAGGAGCACCGCCGCCGTCCCCACCAGGAAGGGTGCCAGTCCGATCAGGCTCTCGCGAAACGGGTCCACGACCTGGACCTGGACGGAGCCAAGGCGCACGCGGCCGTTGCGCATGCGTTTCGGCCACAGGCTGACGCCGCCGGTGCGCACCCGCAGCAGCGAGGCCATAGCCCAGTGGCTCACTTCGTGGAGGGCCACGCCGGGCAGCATCACCACGAAGTAGAGCACGGTGGCCACCGCACTGTCGCCAAAGAGCAGGAGGCCGATGCCCTGGAGGTGCCGGGTGATCCAGCGGTTCACCGCCAGCAGCAGCACCCCCAGGGCCATCAACCACACTAGCGAAGCCCAAGCCCAGGACACGACTTAGAGCCTATCCGGAAAATCGACATTATGCTATACTTGGGTCCACATCATGGCGCGTAGGAGGCCAGTGAGATGGCTGATGAGACTCTAGGC
>FWPU01004439.1_pt1 | contig 32635 bp, 24 predicted proteins | sample 2228361 | NCBI WGS metagenome assembly FWPU01 (sample SAMEA103939777, study PRJEB20133) | metagenome
GGCAACAAAGGCTGCCCGCCTCCTGGGGATGAATTACAAGGCATTTCTTTATCGCATAGAAAAATTCAATCTCAATGACCCCTAATTTTCCTCCTAACAATTACACTCCCCTATTTTAAAAGTGATAGTCTATTGTGAAAAACTTAAAGGGGTCAAATATTTCCAGGCTGTTGAAAAACTAAGTTTTTAAGCATTGAATTTTCATATACGGAGCAACTTTTGGTTTCTCTAACAATAAGGCGAATATTCTTGATAAAGAGTCTTGGAGAGATACGATATTCTTTTATCCTACTCAGTTTTTTGCTTTGTTAATTGATTCTTCCTATTCCCTGCTGGAGTTGTCATGGATATTCTCAGAAACGATCCTTGAGAGAATAAGTATTATTGACCTGCTTTCCTGTAAATATTACAATACCTCTAAGATGAGAGAACCCGACTTGCAAGAGTAGTTATTTTAAGTGGACAGTAATGATCTATGTCCACAGTGAATTGGGATATATGAGTCCAGAAGAATTTGAAAATTCTTGCTATAAGGAGGCGTTAAGAAAAGTAGCATGACCTCTACAACTTTTGGCTGTAAAGAATGTCTTGACAAATGGAGTTCAGGACACGGGCTTTTCTACAAGGGACATTATAAATGCTATGTTCACAAAGTTATCTGAATCTGAAGATATAAAGTTTGCCTTAATATCCTTTTTTATTATTATCCTACCTTTTCTCCTTTTTTATTGGATTGCACCCTTTGTGTCGGATTTAATGATGGGCAATGACTTTCGTTATTCAGTTCATCAACAAATGGAGATGATGTTTGCTATAAAAACAAAAACCTTCCCTCTTTATCATCCATCTTATGCTCTTGGAACATCATCAATAACATTGACATTTTCTCAGATCTTCCATCCAATTGCATATCTGTGCTATGTAATGCCTGGATACTGGAATGGAAAGGCATTACAGTGGTATGAATTCTTCAAGCTCCTCTCGTTAGGTGTTGCACAACTCGTGTTGTTTATCTTTATCCGGAGGTTAAGGATAGATTCATTCTTTTCATTTCTTATTTCATTTGTTGTTATATATAACCTTCGAATGCTTGACCTCTTCCGTTTTGGGGCATCCCTTGAATCCTATACTACTTACTTAGTCCTTTGTGCCTTTACAGGTATGTATTTTATAAGTCCTTCAAGGTGGCATCCTTTATGCATTATAGTCGGGACATATCTACTCGTTGTTAGTGGACATCCACAGATGATGTTTTATGGTCTTTTAGGCTATGGGATATTTTTACTCTTTGCACCATTCTTTTTATCAGATATTCTTGTTAAAAGGATTAAATTTTATGAGGTGGTGAGATTCTGGATTAAGGTTGGGCTCTTTATAATTATAGGGATAATACTCTCTTCCAATTATATCTTACCTTTTTATTTTGATTTCTATGTCATGAATGTAGGGAGGGTTGGACAGAGCCTTGACTGGAGTACTGCTGATATTGGTGTAGCAGAATTGTTAAATAATTTCTTTTTGCCGCTACATGCTGATATACATGGAGCATTTGGTGGTTCGTATATAATTATCATGGTTTTATTATTACCAGTGATAAGATGTTTTAATGTCCATATCCCACGCTCTGTGTGGGTTATATGGGGGGTAATAGTGACCATTTTCTTATATATGTTAGGGGAGAAGACCCCTGTCTATAAACTGGCATGGCAGTATATCCCTTTTGTTTCTTCATTCAGACACCAGGGGAGAGTATCCATGATTCTTCCCTCTTTATTTTTGCTTATCTTGATATGGATAACAAATGTAAGACAATATAAACACCCTCTTAGACTTAAAAGATATGTTGTTTATCCTTATTCTATATTTGTTTTCTTTTCATTATTGGCAATTCCATTGTATATACTGGTGTATCTCATTCTGAAACCGCCAATTGGGGATTTCCCAGCTGTTGGGATTAATGAGATAAGCAAAACCAAACTGATCTTGATGATTTTTGCAGGTTCGCTATCCCTTATTGGAGTTGCTATTTATGATAAAGGCAGGGATGCCCTTCGTATATATGGAGTTGTTTTATCATTGATGGCACTTCTTCAAGTAGGAATAGTCTTGAGGCACGGGACATTCACGGATCCGATTGAAAGACAACCAACATTTGAGGATTTAAAGGAATTAAAAAGGAAGGGGGTTTGGTGGTGGTCAGGTGAATTTATTAATATGCATTCTTCTGTTGTTATCACTCAACTTGAGAATTCATTTATGGAACCATTCTTGGGGAAGATATTCACAGAGGTTATACCTGTAAAGAGTCAAGACGAGGCCTACAGAATGATGAAAGATATGAGGTTACCACACCAGGTGTTTATTGAGGATTATGATATAGAACGGGCAAAGAGGATAACAGGGGATGCTGGTGGTATGATAGAAGGGGAGGCGAAGCTTGTTTATAGTTCATATAATAGATTGGTTTTTGAGGTCAATTCAGAATCGCCTGCAATATTTGGATTCTCCTATCCATACATAGGACACTGGCGGGCGTGGGTAAATGGTGTAAATGTGAAGGTTTATCGTGCAAATGGCGCAGCACACGCGATTGAGATTCCAAAAGGTAAAAGTATAGTTGAATTCAGATACCGGTGTGATGCCTTCTTTTGGGGAATGATTATAACAAGTGGTACATTTATCCTAATAGGGATATTATTTTCTTTAAGTAATTTAACGGGTATTAAGAGAATTGTGGTAGTGATTGGGGTAATAATGTTGGGTGTAGGTATGTTTATGTTTTGGTATAATAGCTTATACAATGGTGAAGATATTGGTGTAGAGTATAGATGGATGTATATCAAGCCCATGGAAAATTCTAATATTGCATATGGTAAGGGGACAAGCGGAGTGTATTTGCCAAGCACAGCTTATCTGCGGCGACATAGTAGTAGGGCTGTAGATGGAGATAAGAGCCTGGCGTCAGGATTTACACTTGACCCTTCTATCAATGATTTCTTGATAATAGATTTAAATACAATGCAGAAGATTAAAGAAATAATAATTTACGGTAGTTTTCTTGATGCCACTGAGATGTATATCTCAGGTGATGGTAGGGAGTGGAGGGATGTTACTCATTCTGGAAAGACAGACAACAAAGAACCAGATAGATATAAGATTGAATTTGGTAATCCGGAGATTGCGCGATATGTGAAGGTTCAACCTTCCTTATCCAAGATAGGAATTGATGAGGTGGAGGTTTACAGAGAGTGATTAAGGAAGATATTGAGATGAATAATAAGACAGTGAATGTCTCTATTGTAATCCCGGTCTTTTGTAACGAGAAAAGTCTGGTTCAAACTTTTGAAATCATTAAAGAAAAGGTAATAGAGAACAATAGAGGCATGTCATTTGAGGTTATATTTATAGATGATGGTTCAACTGATAATTCATTTAATGAATTATTATTGTTAAGGGAGAGGTATAGAGAGACGATCAAGATTATAAAATTCACTCGTAACTTTGGACAGGTCTCTGCGATAATGGCAGGATACAGACGTGCAAAAGGTAGTTGCATAATCAATATCTCCGCGGATCTACAGGACCCACCTGAATTAATAAACGAGATGCTTGAGTATCATTTAAAAGAGAAATGTGATGTTGTAATATGCACTCGTGAATCAAGGGATGAATCCTTTTATAGACGAAAGACCTCATCATGTTTTTATAAGTTGTTTAGAAGATTATGCTTTCCAAATATGCCGGAGGGTGGTTTTGACTTTGCATTGATAAGTAATAAGGTAAAGGATGTAATCATGGAAAGACCAGAAACAAACCCCTTCTGGCAGGGTCAAATATTGTGGACAGGATATCAGGTTAAATATATTCCATATAAAAGGAAAAGGCGAGAATTTGGAGACTCTAAATGGACATTCTTTAAAAAGGTTAAATATCTAATTGACGGTATTGTGAGTTATTCATATTTTCCGATAAGATTAGTATCACTGATTGGGTGTTTAGTTGCGTTAACCGGATTTATTTATGCAATTGTTATTATTCTTGCAAGGATTTATGGAAAGGTTCCATTTAAGGGATGGGCTCCCATTATGGTTCTAATCCTGATGCTCGCCGGTATCCAAATGCTGATGCTTGGTATCGTTGGTGAATATCTCTGGAGGACATTAGAGCAGGTGAGGAATAGGCATCCTTATATAATTGAGAATGTTTATGAGTAGGCATGGTAACTCAAGAGATTAATTTTTTATCCATATCTCATATAATCCAAAGATCTTTTTTAATTTAAAATTATTTGCGATATAATTATCAATTATATCTAATTCTCTGCTCTCGTTCAGGCTCGGTTCCCACCAAGGCGATTCGGGTGTCAGGATAACAAGGTTTACAGATTTCTCTTTTAGACTATTAACCACACCCATTTGAATAGTTTCTGTTAAGTTAGGATCAAAGCCGTGAAATTTTGTTGGACAGTTCCTTTCAGTAAGAAAGTATAGCATTGGATGGTTGATAATCAATCTATCATGGTTCTTTACACCAACATATATATATTCTTCTTTTATGGTATTCTCCATAGTATAGAGGATTGTATCCCTTAAGTCCTTCTGGACTTTTAAATATTTGATCCGTTCAATTTCAGGATTTGTTGTTTTTATGGTGTAATTCCATCCCAGATGTGGGAATTTTATTGCAATTGGTTTATATAAGGTAATTCCAAAGGTTATAAAGAATAACATCCAAATAATTTTACCTAACCATTTCTTAGTGGTTAGTTCTCTTGATAGATTATAAAACAATATAGGAGATAACAGGATTGATGAAAGGGCAGATGGTAAGAGGTGTATGAAGTCTGCCCTCACCCTGACTTGATTTAAGGAAAGAATGCCGAATAATGAGATAAGGAGTATCCCATATACTATAAGAGATTCCCTTTTTCTTTTCATGAAGAGTAAAGATAACAGGATGCCCGATATTACAATAGCAGGAAATATATAAAATGGAAGGTTGCTTAATGATAGAAGAGGATAGGGTAGTCGCCGATATTTAGAGAATTCAGTCAATGGATAAAGGATCAATTCTTTGAACATATTATCTATGGCTGAATTCAGATAAAAATAGAAGAGTATGGGTAGTATGACAATTAATTGACTTACTATATAACATAGTATTGGTAACCAATTCTTTCGTTTATCTCGTATCACTTTCAATATTAGTACTAATATGATAGATATTTCGCTAAATCCTCCGAGGTCTTGTCTAAATAGCATAGCTAACGCACTGGCTATCCCACTTAAAATCACAAATGACAGTCTATCTTGTTTTATATATCTTAATAAGAAATATATGCTGATATAAACAAAGAGAAGGGATGGATATACAGCATATGCGGGGAATGAACTCATTGTTATCCATACAAGGGACAGGAACCAACCAATCAACGCTGTAGGATTAGATGAGAGGAGTTTGATGATAAGAAATAAAACAGATGAAAGTAAAGACTTGATCACAATATCATAGATTCGTTCTGTTAGAATGGATATACCAAACCACTTAAAGAGCCCTGCAAGAGCATAGATTTGACCTGGGAAATACAGACTGAAGAAATCAAGGTGAGGAATCTCTCCTTTAAGGATCCTCTCAGCACCCACTACGATGATACCCTCATCATAAAGACCCAACGGGCGATTGATTATTGGAAAATACCATATAATCCCAATACATGTGGTTAAAAAAAGATGGAAGGTCTCTTTGTAAGATATCCTCATTAGAAGTTGATTTTTTCTTCAATAATATAGTGTGGTCTACCTTTTACCTCATCAAATATAGCTGCTATGTATTCACCAACAATTCCAAGAAATATCAATTGAATCCCACTAAAAAAGGAGATTAAAATGGTCAGGGTTGCCCATCCTGACGGTAGGGTTTCATCTAAAAAATACTGGATAAAGACAATAATTGAGTAAAGGATACTAATGGATGCGAGGATGGCCCCAACGATTACCGTTGCCTGCAAAGGCTTTCTGCTAAATGAGATTATTCCTTGTATTCCAAAACGGATGAGACGATTTATTGAGTACTTACTCTCTCCACTCATCCTAACATTACTTTGAAAAGGGATGTAGATAGAGTTAAAGCCAACCCAACTAAACAATCCACGCATAAACTGGTTTCTTTCCCTTATATTGTTTCTGAATACATCAGCTACTCGTCTTGATATTAGTCTGAAGTCTGCTGAACCCTCATGGATAGGAACATCGGAGAGGAGATTTACCATCTTGTAAAAAAGCTTTGAACTTATTTGTTTAAAAAAGCCAATCTCTGGACTATCTTTCCTTATTGTTTGCACAATATCATATCCATCTTCAAAAAGCTTCAGCATCTGAGGTATAAGGGATGGTGGATGTTGTAGGTCTGCGTCCATCATGATAATCACATCAGAAAAAGAATTATCGATGCCAGCGAGCAGTGCCATTTGGTGACCAAAGCGGGAGGAGAGTGCAATGATTTGAACGGATCTGTCTGAATTGATTATCTCTTTAAGAATATCTAAGGTAGAGTCTGTTGAACGATCAACAACGAATAATATCTTTGATTCATAACCATTCAGTTGAATTAAAACCTTCCGTAATTCATCATAAAATTTCTTTATAACTTTTTCTTCGTTATAAACAGGACAGATTACCGTTAATGTTTGATTCATTTTTCATCTCCATTTCAAAAATAGCACCAAGAGAAGTATTGAGATCCAGCTTTGGGATATATCCCAGAATACTTTTGAGTTTTTCAGTGCTACCATAGTGGTCAGGGATATCAATGGATTTTAACAGAGATGGCTTAACTCTTATCTTAGCTTCTATCCCTGATAGAGAGATAATGGTGGTTAATATTTGTTTAATGGATACGCTCTCACCTGTGCAGATGTTAATAATCTCGCCGTAAGCTGATGAAGAGTTGATTAACCGCCAGTATATCTCTACAACATCCTTCACATCTATAAAGTCTCTTTTACTATTAATATTGCCAACATCAATAAAAGGGTCTTTAATTCCTTTTTTAATCATTACAGCCTGTCTCACGATGCTTTGGACAACAAGGTGTTTATTCATGCATGGCCCTATGATATTAAATGGTCTTACTATAACTACCGGGTGGTTTTTTCTGTAATACGCTAATCCTTCAAGTGTTTGTGCAAGTTTACTTATCCCATAATGGTTATAAGGATGTGGTGGTAGTTGCTCAGAGATGGGGAGTTGATAGGATGGGACTATTCCATATTCAGCAGATGTTCCAACAATCAAGATCGGCGAATCAACAATGCCTGCTCTCTCCATTGCATAAAAGAGTGTCACTGCGAATTGTGTATTTACTTTATAAAACAAGAGAGGGTTATTTGCATGCATGACACCAGCAAGGTGAAAGATATAGTCAGGTTTTATAGACTTTAATATCTCGGTGATCGCTTCAGTATCCAGTATGTCTGAAATTTGATTATGGTAATGATGGTCAATTGATGTCTTGGTGCTTAATGTATGGATTTCTATACCCATTCTATCTAAAAACTCGAGCAAAAATCTGCCACACAATCCACTGGCTCCGGTAACCAATGCCTTCATGGTCATAAAGGTAAGAATTCGTTCTTCTTAGAATTAAATATCTCTGTTGCGATCTTATAGTCTTCAACCCTACCGATATCAAGCCAGTAGCAGTTTGAGGGATAACAATATACAGGTTTGCGATCTTCAACCAATCTTCTGACGAGTTCTGGAATATCCATATATTCTCCAACCTTTAGGTAAGGCGAGATAGCTTCTTTATTCATTATATTTATACCCATGCTCACATCAAACTTGAAGACTGGTTTCTCTGAATATCGAATGAGTTTATTATTACTATCAGTATCTATAACCCCGAAATCAATCTTTACTTCACGGGTAGATAGAGCGATGGTGACCACTGATTTATGCTGACAATGAAAATTAAACAGGTCAGAGTAGTTCAATGTTGTGAGTATATCTCCATTCATTAATATGAAGTTTTCGTCCAGAATATCCAGAATAAGGGACAGGGGACCAGCAGTCCCGAGCTCTTTCTCCTCAAAAGAGTATTTAATCTTTAAGCCGTATCTCTTTCCGTCATTAAAAAAGGCTTGAAATAATTGACTCATATAACCTACCGCTAAGACTATCTCGTTAACTCCTGTCCTTTTCAGTTGTCGTATGATAATCTCAAGGATTGGATAATCACCGACAGGCATTAGTGGCTTTGGAAGAACAGTTGTATATGGTTGCAGACGAGTTCCTTTCCCGCCTGCTAAAATTATAGCCTGCATTTCTTCACCTCTATAAATTATATATATAAGGTTTATATAGCCTGATATTCTCAGAGATGAATTTAATGGTCTCTCTTAGGCCCTCATCTAATGAATAAGTGCACTCCCAATCAATCAACCTTTTCGCCTTTGAATTATCACAGATAAGTTCATAAACCTCACTGTTTTCAGGTCTTATCCGCTGAGGGTCTTTGACTATCGGCTTTTTTATCCCCATAAGATCACTGACCTTTTTTGCAAGCTCTCCCATAGAAATACCTTTACCATAACCAATATTTATAACCTCACCAATTGCTCCATTACACTTAGCTCCATTAATAAATCCTCTGACGATGTCCTTTACATAAGTAAAATCTCTTATTGGTTCAAGCGATCCCATGTAGATCTTATCTGATGTTAATGCTTGGGTTATGATGTTTGGAATTATTGCCCTTGCAGATTGGCGAGGTCCATAGGTATTAAATGGGCGAATGATCACTAATGGAACCCCAAAAGAAAGATAATAGCTTTCAGCAAGCTTATCAGCTCCTATTTTTGATGCTGAGTATGGAGATTGCCCCTGTAAAGTGTGTTTCTCATCAATTGGGGTATAGAGGGCTGTTCCATATGTTTCAGATGTTGATGTATGGATTACCCTTTCTACACCGAAGTTTCTGGCATTTTCAAATACATTTAAAGATCCCTCTATATTTGTTCTTATATAACTAAATGGTGCTATGTAAGAATACGGAATAGCTATCAATGCAGCGAGATGAAAGATAACATCCTTACCTTTTACCTGTCTCATAACAAAGTCTTTGTCTTCAATATTTCCAGCCACTACTTTGATTTGAGCCTTTTCATGTTCAGGTAGAAATTCAAGATTGCCCCAATCATTGCGGGATGTATAACGGACCATCGCTGTGACATCAGCACCTTCATGGAGGAGTGCCTCGCATAAGTGACTACCAATGAAGCCACCTGCCCCTGTAACCAAAACCTTCTTTTTGTCTAAATCCATTGTATGGAAGTTCTTTCAGTCTTTTGTATAGTTTCTATCTTTTCAGTTTTATATTGTTTGCCATTCTTCCAGTATCCTTCTACTTTTTTGATACTGCCATCCCTCAAGACTCTTATATAGATACCAAAGCCATCTTCTAACCCCTTCTTCCACTCACCTTCATACCATTCTCCCAATGAATAGTAATGAATCCCCTTGCCATGCTTAAGACCGTTTCTCCATTCTCCAATGTATTTATACATTCTTAAGGCAGGCGATGTCTTTATCCCAAATCCATGCATTCTGTTATCCTTCCATTCACCTTCATATTTGGTTTTATCAGGATATATTAAGATTCCTTTCCCGTGTCTTTTTCCATTTTTCCACTCTCCTTCATACCTCATCCCGCTATTATAAACAAAAACCCCCTGCCTATTTTTACAGTCACCTTTTATACACCTATTGTTATCAAATGGGTTAAAAATATATATTACCAATATTGGAAGCACCATTAATCCCGTATATACAAGAACATATCCAGTGAGGAATCTATTTGTTATTTCCGTCTTCATTATTTATTATGATAAATTAAAATATAATCTAAAGTAAAATATACTGGATATGACAGGCGAAAGGCTGACAGTTCTGCATATAAACAAGATGCACCATATATTGGGAGGAGCAGAATTTGTATATTTTACTACTTCAGAGCTCTTGGAGAAACATGGCCATAAATCGATTTTCTTCTCAGTAAGACATCAAAGGAATATCCCTGCAGAGACAGAAGAATATTTTGTTCCTTGTATTGAACTGGAGAGGAATAAAGGTTTATTTAATTATATAAAGGCATCGTTGAATGTATTTTATTCTTTTAAATCAAGAAAATACCTTGCCCGTCTTCTTGATAATTACTCTATAGACATTGCCCACATTCATAATATCCATCGCCAAATGTCGCCCTCAATCCTTCATGAATTAAAGAAGAGGAACATACCTGTTGTCATGACCCTTCATGAACATAAGATGGTCTGTCCATCTTTTCTTTTGTTGGCTCATGGACAAACATGTGAGGCATGCAGAAACGGCAGGTATTATAATGCCATAAGGGTCAGATGTGTAAAGGGGAGTTTTATGAGAAGCCTGCTTGCAATGTTAGAGGAATATCTGCATTTTTATATTATGGATGTTTACAAGAATGTAGATGTATTTATCGCCCCAAGCATGTTTCTTAAGAATAAACATGAGGAGATGGGCTTCAGGAAGAAGCTGGTACATCTGCCATATCCACTGGATTTAAAGAAATATAATAATTTTTATCTGAATACACCTTTTAATAGTGATCACAAGGTAAGATTTGCATACTTTGGGAGGCTGGTGAAGGAAAAGGGGGTATTAACTCTTATGGATGCTATATCGTTATTGTCACAAGATGTTAAAGATAGAATAGAGCTCAGAATAATCGGAGATGGTCCTGCAAGAAAGGAGATGGAGGCGATGGTGAATAGAGGAGGCCATAGGGTCGTCCACTTTACCGGTTTTCTTGAAGGTGAGAGGCTTTATAAGGAGGTATCATCCGCTCATATAATCGTGATACCCTCTGAATGGTATGAAAACTATCCTGTCTCAGTTATGGAGGCATTTGCCCTTGGGAAGCCAGTAATAGGTTCTCGTATTGGAGGCATCCCCGAGATGGTAAAGGATAGTGTAACGGGGCTGACATTTAATCCAGGGGACGCAGACGATTTGTGCAGAAAGATGGAAGAGTTAATTATGAGCAAGGACGATATTATAAGGATGGGGATGCAGGCAAGAGAATTTGCGGAGAGGGTCTTTGATGCTGAATTTCATTATCCAAAACTTATGAGGATTTATGAAATGGCTTTAAATAAGCATAGGATTTAATCGTAAAAATAGCATGGCTTCTGGGAGAAAGGAAGATAATCTTGTTATAGGTGCGAAGGGTGGTGCAATTGCATTCACTTTAAAAGTTGCAACCACCTTGCTAAATCTTATCAATCAGATTATTTTTGCAAGGATAATCGGAGCTGGTGGTGTTGGCGAGGTTCTTCTCGCCCTGAGCGTAATCAAGGTCTCCTCACAGTTTGCAAAGTTTGGGATAGAGGAAACCATGATGCGTTTTATACCTGTATATTTAGACCAACAAGACCGCTCAAGACTCAAGGGAACAATATACTTTGCACTCGGCTTTTCGTTAATAACATCTATTCTTTTTGTGTTGCTAATAGTATTGCTATCAAAATTTATATCAATCAATATCTTCCATTCAGATATGTTGGAGAGGCTTCTACCTGTTGTTGCTTTTTCATTGCCTGCCGTTGTTATAAGAGATATTGTTGGAGGGATAATGAAGGGTTATAAGGACGCATACAGGGCACTTCTACCAGAGGCTGTAATCTCTCCAATATTCAGAATTATGATATTTCTTGTTCTCACACTTAAAGGCATAACCCCGATGTATGCGATTATCGCATTTGTTCTCGGTGAGATGATTGCAGTTGCTGTATCAATAAGGTTTCTTTTAAGTAAGGTATCAGACATAGGAGAGTCAGGTATTCGTTGTGATATAAAAAGGATTTTAGGTGTCGCGTATTCTGTTATATTTGCAAGTGTTAGCCTTTTTCTTTATACCCAGACAGACCTGTGGGTGCTTGGTTATTTTAAGGAAAAGGATGTTGTTGGTGTTTATGGTATCACTGCAAAGATGGTTCTTCTTGTATATTTTCCCATGTTTGCATTTGCCTCCATAGTGCCTTCTCTGTTCTCCTCATCCTATGCTTTGGGTGATCATAAAGAATTGAAAAGGGTCACAAGGCAGAGTTCTCGCTGGATACTCAGCATGGCTATGCCGATTGTGCTTGGTCTATTTCTTGAGGGGAGATTTGTTCTGAGATATTTCTACGGAGCAGAGTTTGAGGGAGGGTATATCGTATTGGTTATACTCACAATAGGGCATCTTATTAATACAAGCACAGGGCTGGTTGGTTTGTTTCTTCAGATGACAGGTAAACACAGGTTCTATATGAGGATAAACATATTTTATGGTTTACTGAACCTGATACTAAATATCATACTTGTTCCTTCTTATGGCATGATCGGGGCAGCTATATCCACAGCCTTTTGTCTCTCAATGCTTGAACTTACATGCACTATCTTTGTATATAAGCACTTTTCAATCTCTATGCTCCCTGAAGATTTTAAGTTTGACATTATATTTATGGTGGTCTTCTCGATTTTATATTTATACTTGAGTTATACTGGATTATATTCTGGATATCATCTTTTATTACTTATTGCCCTTACCATTTATACATGGAAATCTATAACCAGGAATGATATACCATGGAGACTACTGATCGCGAGGTTCAGGGAGGTATAGTTAGATCCTGTCTATGAGACTCGGGAAAGAACACTTTATATTAGCTGTCATATTTATTATCGCCGTAATATCAAGGATTATAAAGTTTGATGCTCCTGACCTCGTAATGGATACAGTTGCATATTCTCGCCTTGGAAAGAATCTCATAGAGTATGGTAGGTATGCATTTGGTGAAAATTACAACATGGGTGTTTTCTTTCCTCCAGGTTATCCTGTACTTATAGGATTAACAAACCTTTTCTTTCATGATCTATTTTTCTCAGCAAAACTGGTTTCTTTTATTTCAAGCTGTATGTCCATTTACCTTGCCTATCTCCTTGGAAGGGAATTGTATAATAAAGAGGCGGGTCTTTTTGCATCACTTCTCTTTTCAATTTATCCTACAATTTTGATAATCTCAATTCAAGGATATGCAGATGCGCCTTTCTTTAGCTTTCTCCTTCTATCGATATTTGTATTTATAAAAACCCTCAGAAAAAACAGAATTATATATTATCTACTCATTGGTACATGTTTTGGCATTACCTATTTAATAAGGCCAGAGGGGCTTTTTCTACTTTTATTACCATTCTCGCAAATTTTTGGTATCTTTGATGAGAAGATACATTTACATAAGAATCACATCATAAAATTTTCCTTTATATTTATTGTCTTCGGTTTGATTATCTCTCCCTACATAATTTTTGTCAAAGATTACACAGGCAGGTTCAATCTTTCTGGTAAGGGTAATATAAGCATCCTTCTCGGGAAGTTAAGTGGCGATTATAATTATCATCAGATAGTCAATGCACCTGATAACCCCTACGATAGGGCAGCCTTCAAACTGACAGAAGATAAGACACAGCTTTCTGGCTGGAACAGAAAGAAAAACCTGTCATTTAAGGAATACATTTTAGGAGATTTGAGTGGTTTCTTGAGGCGTTACCAAAAGAATCTTCTTCAGGAGATTTATACACTGTTTAAGTTATTATCACCAATTGCGTTGCCGTTATTCTTTGCATTCTTTTATAGAGATTTGTTTCAGAATCGACAAAGATTTATATTCCTTGTGTTGCCATTTATATACTTTTTAATGTATCCGATGTTTATTATTATTGAAAAGCAGACATTATTGATTGTCTTATTTTTATTAATATTTTCTTCAGGTGGTTTTTCTAAATCAAAGGAGGTAATAAATGGTCTGCTGAATTATTATTGTATTAACAATAAAAGGATTACACATCTGTTAGAGAAAGGCATAAAGCCTGTTATTATTGTTATCCTTATCATTGGGAGTCTTTCATATCTAAGATACTCAAGATTCCAGCACTTTGATATTGTACATGCAAAGCCAGAGGAGCACAAAAGGGCAGGGCACTTCCTGAAAGAGAAACTCCACCCTGGATATGAAGAGCTAAATATAATGGGCAGAAAACCCTATGTGAGTTTTTACAGTGATTCAAGATTTACAATGTTGCCATATGCCCCTTTAGATCATGTTATTCAGTTTGCACGTCATTATAAGGTTGATTTTGTCGTAGTGGATGAGAGATCTTTAAGCATGTGGGATTATTACAATGAATTGTTGAATATGGATAGATTGAGAAATGATGTGGAACTCTTTTATGAGGATAATACAGAGAAATTTATAAGATTATTCAGGATTAAATATCAGGAATAGATGGAATTTTTTACTACATCCATATCTAAGAGATCGATAGAACTTGTGAATGAGACCCTTAAGTCTGGCTTTATCAGTGCGGGCAGGATGGCTGATGAATTTGAGAGACAACTTTCCAGGCAACTTGAACTTGTAAATCCTGTAACCTTAAACAGCGGTACATCTGCATTATATCTGGCACTTGCACTTATAGGGGTGGGGCCTGGTGATGAGGTTATAATCCCTTCGCAGACTTTCATAGCTACTGGACTTGTTGTTATGATGCACTATGCAAGGCCTGTTTTTGCTGATATTCAATATGCCACAGGTAATATTGACCCTGATTCGATAAGAGAGAGGATCACGGAGAAGACAAAGGCAATCATTCCAGTGCATTGGGGAGGTTATCCATGTGATATGGATGAGATTAATGAGATAGCAAAGGAGTATAATCTGGCTGTGATTGAAGACGCAGCTCATGCCCTTGGAGCAACATATAAAGGGAAACCCATTGGATCAATTTCCCGTTTTACTGCCTTTTCTTTTCAAGCGATAAAGCATCTGACCACAGGCGATGGGGGTGCTTTGTGTTGTCTTGATGAGAATGACTATTATCAGGCTAAAAGGAGACGCTGGTTTGATATTGATAGAGAGAATGCAAAGCCTTCTATACTGGGTGAGCGCGAATATGACGCTGTTATTGTAGGATATAAACTTCACATGAATGACATAGCGGCTGCTATAGGGCTTGGCAATATTGAGGATTTCCCATTAAATTTGAGACGCAGACGCGAAATAGCAAAAAGGTATTATGAGGAATTAAAAGATGTTCCGGGAGTTAAACTGTTAGAGTACAAAAGTGACAGAGAAAGTGCTTATTGGCTTTTTACGATGTTGGTTGAAAGGCGTATTGATTTTATAAAAAAAATGAAGGAAAGAGGAGTAGTTGCCTCGGTTGTTCATCTTAGAATAGATAGAAATTCTGTATTTGGTGGTATTACACAAAATTTACCAAACCAAGAGAAGTTCGAGGAACGTCAGGTATCTATCCCCGTACATAGTGAACTGACTGATGAGGATGTTGAGTTAATAATTAAGTCAATAAAGGATGGCTGGTAAAAGGGAATGGGCTTTGAAATTTGCTACGAAAAGGCAAAACATCATCAAAATACCTGTGAGTATTTTGATTTTAATAAACTGGATGCATTCCATAACGAAGATATTCTCTCTGTCATATACGGGAATGAATGGTACTCTATCCTAATCACCGAAAACGATAAGGCGCTTTTACATGCCTTTTCTAAACTACGGATCGGAGAAACGGAGTGGTACGATATAGAACCTTTTTTAGGCTACAGCGGTCCTATTACAAATACCAATGATGAGAGGTTTATTGCAGAGGCCTTAAAATTATATTCCAATCTCTGTAAAGAAGAGAATGTGATTGCAGAGGTGATGAGGTTTAATTGTATCCTACGTAATTATATATTTTTTAAAGCGGTTCCATTTTTGCAAATTTCTCCAGCAAAACAGATTGTGATTGTTGATTGTTTGAAGAATGACCAAGAGCAGTTAAAACAATTTAGTGAGCCATGCCGTCGAAGGGTGAAGAAAGGGATAAGGAATTGTAAGTTCAAAGTTTTTAATGAAACTAAACAATGGGAGCAGTTTTCAAATTTTTATTCTAATTCACTCAAAAGGACAGGCGCAGATAAAAAGTGGTTTCTTCCGTCTTCTTTCTTCGAACGAGCGAGGTATTCGAGTTATTTCAACGTGTACAGTGTGTTGCATGAGGGCGAACTTGTTTCAGCTTCACTGGTTGTTGAACATCCGCTTGCGGCATATTATCTCCTTGCTGGTAACAGTGATAAATTGGTACCAGGAGCAAGTGAATCTCTGATATTTTATATTACTCGGTCTCTCACTAATAAGGATATACCCTTTTTAATTCTTGGAGGTGGTAACAGTCCTGCTGAGGATGACTCTCTCTTAAGGTTTAAGAGAAAGTTTGCCAGAACTACACAGACTTTCTTTATAGGAAAGATGATTCATATTCCAGAAATTTTTCAGAAGTTGTGTAATAAAGCCATAAGGATAAATCCTGGAATTAAAAACACAGAATTCTTTTTAAAATACAGATTGGTGAAATATTTTCATTAGAATGGTGTATTGAGATTGAGAAGAGTGAATAATATAGACGAAAAAATAAACAAAATAAATTTAAGGGCATTCAGCAAAAAAGAGATAGCAAGATTTTATTCTGAGGAATCTTTACAGAAGACTGAGGAAGTCATTTTAGATAGTATAAAACCCAAGATTCTCAATAAAAAGATTCTGGAGATCGGAGTCGGTGGAGGAAAAACTATCGAACATTTGACGAAGATCAGTAAGGATTATACAGGGATCGACTATTCTTATGAGATGGTTAAAACCTGTAAGCAAAGATATCCAGATGCCAATGTCATTAATCTTGATGCAAGGGATATGTTGATTTTCGCCTCTAATGAGTTTGATTTTATTTTATGTGCATTCAACGGGATGGATTATGTTATACATAATGACCGACTAAAAATCTTAAGAGAGGTATTCCGCGTTCTAAAAAAAGGTGGTTATTTCATGTTTTCTACACACAATAAAAACAGCACTGCTTTTAAACGCTATATTTCTATCCTATCACCGTTTTTTACCAATAATCCCTTTAAGACATTTACGTATAATCCATCAATATTATCAATGAGGCTTCTGAATCTTTTTGTAGGAATGATTAATCATATAAGAAATAGTCGCTATACTATCCACACTGACAGGTATTCAATTATTAATGATAAAGCCCACAATTATTCTTTAATGACTTATTATATAAGTATAGATGAGCAAAAAAAACAACTCTATGATGTTGGCTTCTCTGACCCTATAATGGCATATGACAGATACGGCAGAGAAATAGCCGATGATTGTAATGATACATGGATATATTATCTGGCTAAAAAATGAGATATAGAGGGATAAAATGAAAATTTTGGTAACAGGTAGTGAGGGTTCCCTTGCACAGATGGTGATTCCACATTTGCTTAGGGAAGGGCATGAAATAATCGGAGCTGATAATTTTGCACGTTATGGTGTTATTGAAAGAAAACGAAACTATGAATTTCTTGAAGGTGACCTTGTGGATACATCATTTGTTAAATCTATTTTTTCGGAACATAGATTTGATGCTGTTTTTCATTTTGCAGCATTGGTATATGGTGTAATTGGTTTCCACAAAAAGCCTGCTGATATTATAGCTGATAATAATCTTGCAACAATTAACTTGTTGAAGTTTGGACATGAAAAAATCAGAAAGTTTATTTATCTATCCTCATCTATGGTATATGAGAGATGCAGGTCTTTGCCTCATAAAGAGGATGATACAAAGGATACAGTTGTAATGAGCACTTCTTATGGTTTATCAAAGTATATAGGAGAGAGAGTGGTACAATCTTTTCATGAGCAATACGGGATTAATTACGTTATATGGCGACCATTTAATATTATTACTCCGTTTGAAACCCCGGAAGAAGAAGGGTTCAGCCATGTCTTCAGTGATATGGTTGAAAAAATCTTAGTTCAGAAGCAGAATCCAGTTGATATACTTGGTGATGGCGAGCAAATCAGGTGTTTTACGAATATCTATGATGTATCGGATGCAATTGCAAGGTTCTCTCTTGATATCAAAGCGGAAAATCAGATTTTTAACATTGGCAATCCTGAGCCAGTGACGATTAAAGAACTGGCTGGTAAGGTTGTCAGAATAGGGAAGGAGCATGGTTTACTCCCGCAAGATTATAAATTATCTTTCAATCATCGTCCCATATATTCAGATGATGTAAGGAAGAGAATACCTGATGTTTCAAAGATCAAGAAAGTCTTTGGATGGGTGGCAAAGATAAAAGTTGATGAATCACTTGAGGCATATATAAGGCATAAATTTGATATATAAGACTCAGCAGGTGGAAAGGTTTACGGTTAGAAAGCCCATATCAGCTACGTACAACGATTACGGTTTTAAAAAAGCCGAAACATACAACCATTAGACGAAACGGGCATCGTAACCTTAACCGCAGACCGAGATTTTATTACACTTGAACTCTTGAATCCTGGAAATCTTTCCAGATGACAAAAGAACCAAATATAATAGGCTGGGGATTTTGAATGAAAGATAACGATAAGATATGTGTTTTGGGTATGGGTTTTATAGGATTAACCTTGGCAGCTACTTTAGCCGACGCGGGGTTTAAGGTTTTGGGAGTTGATGTCGTTCCTAACGTAATTAATATTTTAAAGAAAAAGAAATGTTATTTTTTTGAGCCAGGGCTTGAGGAATTGATAAAGAAATATGGTGGAAAGAATTTAAGATTTTCTCTTACCATACCTGATAAATCGTGTAATTACTACATTATCTGTGTAGCTACCCCTATTGACCAAACTACAAATAAACCAAAGCTTAATTATATCCAGAATGCTACCAGTAGCCTCCTGCCCTATCTTAAAAAAGGTGATACAGTTATACTTCGTTCTACGGTTCCGATGGGGACATCCCGCAATTTCGTTGCCAGAATGATTGAGACAGAGACAAGTTTGAAGGTAGGCAGGGATTTCTACTTTGGTTTTGTCCCGGAAAGGACGGTTGAAGGCAATGCCCTGTATGAGCAAAAGCACATTCCACAGATAATCGGAGCAATAAATGAAGAAAGTTTTAAGAGAATATTTAAACTCTTCAACTCTTTTAACAAGAAGATAATCCGTGTTCCTGATATTGAACATGCAGAGGTATGCAAGATTATCGATAACACCTATCGTGATGTTACATTTGCCTATGCTAACCAGATGGCAATGATTTGTGAAGAACTGGGATTGGATTTTAATATAATTCGGCAAGCATGTAATACTGATTATGCCCGCAATAATATTCCGTCTGCCAGTCCCGGCGTTGGTGGCGCATGTCTCACTAAAGATCCGTATATACTTATAGACCTATGTAATAAGCTGAATATTAATACCGAACTTATAAAATCTGCCAGAGAAATTAACGAGGTAATAGTATTCCATCTGGCTAAAAAGATTTTAAACAGACTTACCGCACTGGGGAAAAATATTTGTGCTTCAAAGATATTTATAATGGGTTTTGCATTTAAAGGTGATCCAGAAACAAGTGATATAAGGTTTTCTACAACTATTGACCTTGTTAATTATCTTAGACCATTCTGCTCAAATATTTATGGTTATGATGCAGTTGTAGATGGCAATAGTATTAAGTCACTTGGAGTAGAACCCTGTTCAATAGAGGAAGGTTTTAAGGATGCTGATGTTGTTGTAATTATGAATTCTCATAAGACCCATAAGAACCTGAATGTTAAGAGACTCGCTGAACAATCGAACAACCCGCTCATATTTATAGATTGCTGGAATCTTTATGATAGAGAAAAGGTTGAGTCTTTGGGGAATATTATCTATAGCAGTGTCGGGATATATTAGTTAACGTGCTGTTTGTGAAAGAAATTTTTGTTAAATGGTTACGGTTAGGATGCCCGAATCGTACAAAGCTTTGTTGATAACATATAACGTAACGCTAAACGAAACGGGCTTCGTTACCGATTTGCATTGCTGATGACTCTTTAGGTTCTTGTATGTTAAAGCCACATAATACTAATGACAAATTATTAACCCTGATAATGCCTGTCTATAATGAGGGTGACGCTGTAATTCCTGTTATCTCAACCCTTTTTTTAACGGTAAAATATCCTTTCAAGATAATTGTGGTTTATGATTTACCTGATGACCCTACTATATTAACTGTTCAGAGACTGCAGGAGGTTTTCAGGGACATTTATTTGATGCGAAATGAATTTGGGAGGGGGGTGCTAAATGCTATCAAAACGGGTTTGAGGAATGCGGATACACAATATGTTGGGATCTGGATATCCTATCATGTAGACCCTTTCGGAATATTGAATCGAATGGTAGAGAAGATGGAGGAAGGATTCGACATGCTCTCTGCCTCAAGATTTTCATATGAAACCATCAAGGCAAGGGGCAGTACTTTCAAGAGGCTACTTTCCTACATTGGGAATAATATTTTGAATAAGGTTATCGGGATGCCGATTACAGATATTACTACATCCTTGAAGGTTTACAGGAAATCGCTACTTGATGATATAGAGATTGAAACTCTGGTGAATGGTGGTTGGGCACTGAGTTCAGAGCTTGCAATTAAGTCAGCTATTAAAGGATATAGATTAGCTGAGGTTCCGCTCGAAACGAAAAATGTTAATTTGATACATGGAATAACGAATTTCAAGGTGTTCAGGCAATTGCCGGAATACTTCAGGTGGCTGTATCTGGGGTGGAGGAACAGGAAGATTATTAAAGAAAACGTCAGGAAGAACAATTTATCTCAAAAGAACCCTCAATAATATTTTAATAATAGCTGGAAATAAATCAGTTTATGAGAACTTTACCTTTGAGAAAGATTGAAACCATGTTAACCCTTGTGTTCTTTTTATCAGGAGTTGCAGCCCTTATATATCAGGTGGCATGGCAGAGATTGCTTACACTTTATTACGGCGTGGGCTCTATTTCTATTACACTTATTGTTTCTGTTTATATGTTTGGCCTTGGATTTGGGGCATTGATTGGTGGATTCCTGGCTGAACGGGTTAAGAAAAAAATTTACCTGTATTTTCTTATTGAGTTGTTAATAGGTTTTTTTGGATTAATAAGTCTTTCTTTTATTCAGTATCTTGGTGAATATACTGCAGGTAGCAGTTATGTTTTATCTTTTTTCTATATGTTTGTGTATCTAAGCATTCCTACCTTGCTGATGGGTATGACATTACCATTGCTTACAAAAATATTTAATGAAATTATCAAAGATTTTCTTCATACTGTCAGCTTCCTTTATTTTATAAATACCCTTGGTGCTGCTATAGGTGCTCTGGTAGCGAGTTATCTTATTATCTCATTGTGGGGACTCGATGGGGCAGTGTATTTTGCGATGGTGATTAATTTTGTATTGGCAGGAATGTTATTTTTTATATCCTGCAATTATCAGCCATTAAAGATTTACATGAATGGAGAAGAACAAGGTATTAATAGAGATAGAGATTCAATAGTCAATGAAAAGAATGCATATATTCTGGTATTCATTACCGGTTTTCTTGCTATTGGGTATGAGATTGTCTGGTTTAGAATGATAGGAATTTTAGTTAAGGATTCCCCATATGCATTCTCAAGCATATTATCTGTGTATCTTATTGGAATTGCTGTGGGTAGTTTTGGGATGAAGAAATTATTAGATAAATACAAAGCGATAGACAGAAGTCAATTATTCTTTGCTCTTCAGTTTTTAATTGGATTTTTTGTCATACTATCAGTTACAGGGTATTATTTTTTGACTAAATATACATACCTTGGTGCATTCACCCGCACATCTTTTTTTATTGAGTTACATCCACCTTTCATGGTTCCTGACACAAGCTCATTTAAAAATTTCCTAAAAGACATGTATGCTTATTTAGACATATTTTTCTGGCCTTTTTTATTCATTTTTATACCCACTTTATTAATGGGTGCAAGTTTCCCTTTAATATCTTATTTAGCATTATCCAGAGATAATGAAGATGGCAAAACAGTTGGCAAGGTGTACTTCTTTAATATATTGGGAAATGTTTTTGGAGGTATCGTTACCGGCTTTATATTATTGGCTTATCTTGGGACAGAAATAACAATTTTGATGTTCTCAATAATAGGGATGGGTTTTGGATTTTTTATTATCTCAAGAAATAATTATTTAAAAATGCATACTAACAAGTTCGTGCTGGCACTCTTAACTGTAATAATAATTTCTGCATTCTTATCTCCGAAGAGGGGCGATCTTTATAGGGTTATGCATTTTCCACCTGGAGGAGGTTTTGAAACTTACATTGAAGAAGGCAGGGATGGCGTGATAGTTACGTACAGAGATAATATGAAAATATGGAATTACATCAATGGAACATTACATGGTATAAGGCCTGTGTATATGTTTTTTTACGAAGTTGTTGAAGCGATCAGTTTTGCAAGGAGGTTAGAAAATGTCCTGGTTATAGGATACGGTGCAGGCTCTACAACCGAGGCTGTTCTAAGAAGTAACAGGGTAAGGAACCTTACTCTTGTTGAAATTAATGAGGCATTAATTAAAAATCTGAAGAAGATTCCAATCTTTCAGGATATGTTAGCAGACAAGAGGGTAAGATTAGTTGTTGATGATGGCAGAAGGTTTTTGCTTAGCACAGAAGAAAAGTTTGATTTAATTCTTATTGATCCACTCAGATCCACAACGGCTTATAGTAATAATCTGTATTCAAAAGAGTTTTATGAGATAATAAAGGAACATCTTACACCTGGCGGGGTTTTTATGGTATGGATGGATGAATATAATGTAATGCCGAATACAGTTATAAAATCCTTTGATTATGTCAAAACATATAGTATCTTTTGTCTTGCATCAAATCTTCCTTTAGAAAGGAATAATGAACAGAGAGAACATTTACTTAATAATTTTTCCCTTGAAGAGAGGTTAGCTATTGAAGGATGGGACAAGAGAGAAAGGATGCATTTATTCGATCTCGCTCGCTTTAAAATAGATACTGAAGGCTATCCCATTAATCGAGATATGAAACCTGTGTCAGAGTATTATCTTGGGCTTGAAATTAGAGAACTTTTCTTGAGATAATTGGTAAAATTTTTAAAGATGAAGATTCTATTAGTCAATCCTCTCACACTTGAAAGTAGCATGGTTAACATCACTCCCAACCTCGGGCTTGGTTATATTGCTACTTCTTTAAGGAAGAACGGGTTTGATGTTGAGATATGGGATGGGGTGAAGAAGAGAATGACAAAACAGAAACTATTTGAAAGACTCAAGAGGAAAGATTATGATGTGGTAGGTTTTCAGGTTTATACAAGGAGCGTGAAAGATGCACAAGAGGGATTAGAGTTTGTGAAAAGCGTTGATCATGATGTAATAACGGTTATTGGCGGACCCCATCCATCAGGTGATCCTGAGGGCTCTATGAACTATATGAAGACAGATTATGCCTTTAGGGGAGAGGCGGAGATTGGACTTGTCAAATTATTAAGAAGATTAAAAGGTGAAGAGGATGAACCATTTGATAAGATACCAAACCTGATATGGAGAGACAATGGGAGGGTTGTTGTAAATCCGCTTCAACCGATTCAAGATTTAGACTCAATCGGCCTGCCAAGCTGGGACATGATTAACCCTCATGATTATCCATATGCTCCTATAGGTGCATTTTCAAAAAAATATCCTCTGACAAGTATTTCAACAACAAGGGGCTGTCCTTATAACTGCACTTTTTGTGCAAATAACACCATAATGGGCAGGAAGGTCAGAGGCAGAAGTGTTGAGTCAGTGCTCGAAGAAATGGAACTTCTTCATGATGAATATGGTGTGAGAGAGTTTCAAATAATAGATGATAACTTTACATGGAAGAAGGATATTGTTGTGGGTGTTTGTGAGGGAATTTTACGAAAAGGCTGGGATATTGCTCTTTCGTTCCCCAATGGTGTAAGACTGGCAACACTTGATGAGGAGATCCTGAAACTGCTTGAGAGGGCAGGGTGTTACTCACTTGGGCTTGGTATAGAATCTGGGTCACCAAAGACACTTAAGGATATGAAGAAGGCCCAGAAGGTTGAGGAGATAATAGAAAAAGTAAATCTCATCCATCGTGTTACAAAGATTAGGACAACAGGATTTTTTATAATTGGTTATCCCACAGAGACAAAGGAAGACATCTTACAGACTATAAGACTTTCAAAGAAACTGCCCATACACAGGGCACAGTTTACCATCTGTCTGCCTGTTCCAGGAAGTGAGATGACAAGACAGTTAATTAAGGATGGGCGATTAAAAAATTACGATTTCAGCAATGTATCATTTCAGAATATTGTCTATGTTCCTGAGAGGATGACCTTAAAAGAATTGCAAAGACTAAGACTTAAGGCATATAGAGAATTTTACCTAAGGCCACGGATAATCATGGGTATACTTACAGAGATACAGAATCTTGAGCACCTAAAATTTATCCTCCGAAGGATTAGAAAGATCCTATTTCAGAGATAAGATAACCCTATTTATATCAGCCTTTTTGGAATAACATCGACGGTTTTTACACTGAAGCCAATATCCTTTAGTGATTTCAAGTCATAAGTTGCTGAAACAAAGGTATAATTATTAAGATGAAATTTTTCTAATACCTTTTTAACCTCAGGGATTAATTCATCTTGTTTCTCAATCACAAAATACAGGAAGACATATTCTTTGTTCTCAGTTTTAATCCTGTAGTCCTCTCTCCCTATCTTCTCTGCCTTATAGAGTGGCTTAGTTCTTAATATCTCAAAGATTACATGTGGATTGTGAAAATAGCCAAGCACTGCAATCTTTTTGTCTTTAAGGTGAACTATCTTTTCAGCATCACTTTTAAATCTAATCATCCTCTCTTTAATTAAAGAATGGCTTTTTATTAAGTTCCCGCTGGGTTTGATTATTGATGATGATGGTGGAATGATGAAGTAGTTTGCAAGTACGAGGATAATCGTTAGTATCAAAATACCCTTTTTGAATCGCTCGTGCAAAAAATAGATGATGCCGACAATGACAGGGAGCACTGAAAGCATATTATGTCGTGCATTATTGCCAATCATAATAGCCCAGAAGAGAGTAGGCAAGGCTGCCCATGAAAGAACAAATATAAGGATGTCAAATCTCTTTCTATAAAGAAGATATATAAGTGAGATTATTGAGAGGAAGAATGTTACGATACCGAATGCATAGGCTATTGGTCCTACCTGGATGATAAAGCTATCAAGAGTTCTTGGTATAGCCAATGAGAAATGATACCATCTTGAAAGAGCCTCCATGGACATGGTGGTCCCACCTGTTGGTCCTAATATGAGCCTTCTAAATACAAAAAATAAAATTCCTGAAACCGCAACGATTAGAAAAGAACTGGATATCTTTATTTTATCTTTTATCTTTCTTATAAACAAAAGACCCACATAAAAACCAGAAGCAAGGATATAATCTGACTTAAAAAGAAGGGCAATTGTAATAAATATACAGGCAAGGATCATATATGTGATGAAAGCTCTTTTATTTAAGCTGTCGAGCCCTGAAAGATAGAGCAGAAACGAAATAAGCAGAAAGAAAAGTGAGACAAGGTGGGGAAAGCCCATAATGGTTGATTGATAAAATGATGGTGCAAAGATAAATGCAAGAACTGAATAGAAGGCGATTGTGGAGTTTCTGAACAACTGTTTTATTAAAAGGAAGGCTGGTATGATTGTAAGTGTTCCAAACACAGCATTTGTATAGTTCATTATTACGGGCAGATATGAATAATTATAATTAAGGATTTTCATAGATAGTTTCAAATACAAGATATAGAGGGGGATAACATCCGTAAAATAAAAATTTGCAAATACTGCTTTAGAACCATTGTTTATAATATCAATCACGCTAACTGCTATCTTTGTTGCATCAAGTTCACCAAAGCCTTTTAGAACAAAAGGGAAATGAGATATGATAGAGATGGTTAATAATATCAAAAGGTAGAAAACAGAGTAGAACGTTTCTTTTTCTAAAAGCCTGTTCATTTAAACCCGATGAGATTAAAATTAAGGTTCATTGTAACATAAAATTATTGATAGGGTGGTAATTTTTATGGAGTTGCTACTATGTCCTGCACCCATTTGTCAAGACATTTTTACACCCAAAAGATGTAGAAGTCATGCTACTTTCCTTAATGCCTCCTTATAATAAAGATTTTCAAATTCCTCTTGACTCATATATCCCAATTCACTGTGAACATAGAGCTTGTTGTAATCAACTGTGTCGTAAGCAATCCATGTTTCTTCATTCTTTTAAGATTAATAAGAAGGGGAAGAGAAAGTCTGGAAAGATTTGGCCCATTTTAACCTTTAAACACGAGTATAGCAGTTGATTATAGATTGTGTTAAAATGTGACATGGCTTGAACTCCTGTCTTTATTGGCTTTTGGTGATATTTTCTATCACTTTTGACTGCGGTTTCAAGCCTTATGCTTAATTTTTAGCGGACAACGTTGCTAAACTATTACAATCATGAATAAGATGTTAGAACTTCTAAAGAGTTATTTTAAAAACAGGGATGATGTAGTATTTGCCTCCCTCTTTGTTCCGAGGACAAAGGGTGCAAGTCGCAAGGAAGGCGATATAGACATTGCGGTATATTTCTGATCCCAGAGGGATATAGAGTGGGAAGCTTTTGGAAAGAGATATAAGAGGGGAAATAGAATTTGCATTGATCACACGTTCAACAGGTATAATATAAAAAAGTCACGATATCACTCATTAGCTTATCGAAATAGGAGTTGCTCTCCTAAGGCATCTATGAGAAGCTCCTGGGATGAAATAGAACCACTATAAACTATGTAAACTATGCAAATGAAATGTAAAACCTTGCAGGCGGGTTAGAATGAAGATCTTATTAATTAAGCCAATAAAAAGAAGTGGTTATTATCAAGTTGTACCAAACCTCGGCTTGGGTTATTTAGCCACATCTTTAAGGCGCGATAATCATGATGTCAGGATATTGGACTGCGTGAAGGAAAAACATAATTTTGACGATTTTAGGAGATATTTGGAAGAGTTTAAACCAGATGTAGCCGGGATTCAACTTTTTACTTGCGATTATACCGCGACTAAAGAGATGTTACGAATAATTAAAAATTTTAATTCTAAAACTATAACCTTGATTGGTGGCCCACATGTATCATGTGCACCAGGATATACCATGAAGGATATGAAGGACGCGGATTTTGGTTTTATTGGGGAAGCTGAGGATAGCATTCTTGAACTTTTACGGGCAGATAAAAGTCTGAATAAGATTCCGGGCATTGTCTTTAGAGTAGATAATGAGATAAAAATAAATCCTGTTCAAAGAGTAGAAGATATAGACAAATTTGATTTGCCAGCCTGGGATTTGATGGATCCTAGGACATATCCTGTTGCACCTCACGGATCATTTGCGAAACAGTCCCCTATAGCACCTATTATTACTTCAAGAGGATGCCCATATCACTGTACGTACTGTAGTGTCAATTTGAATACAGGGAGAAAGTTTAGAAGGCGGAGCATTAATAATATCCTTAATGAGATTTTGATCTTGTATCATGAATTTGGGGTCAGAGAAATTCATATAGAAGATGATAACTTTACATTAAACAAGTCCTTCGTAAAGGAGTTTTGCGAAAGATTGATTAAAATGAACTTATCTATAACATGGGCATGCCCAAATGGTGTAAGGTTGGATACTCTTGACAAAGAGACATTACAATTGATGGAGAAAGCAGGATGTTATTCTTTCGCTATTGGAATTGAATCTGGGTCACCAAGAATTTTGAAAGATATGAGGCGGTCCGTAACTGTAGAAACAATGATAGAAAAGATCAGATTAATTAAAGAGACTACCAATATTAGAATGACAGGCTTTTTTTTAATTGGTTATCCCAGCGAGACCATGGAAGATATCCAGATGACTTTGGATTTAGCGTGTGGTCTTCCTATAGATAGGGCTCAATTTAGTAATTTTTTACCATTTCCAGGAACAGAAATTTTCGATAGATTGGTTGAGAATGGTAAAATAAATCCCGATACATTGGATTTTGATAAATATCTAAATAATAAAATAATATATTCTCCAGAGGGGATTACACCCGAAACCCTCAGAAAAGTTATGAAACGAGCATTTAGGAGGTTCTATTTTAGGCCGAAAATTATGTGGAGACTGTTACAAGAAATACACTCTCCAAATCAGGCGATAATGATTTTTAGAAGAATACTTGATATCTTCGTTTAGCTTGATAATTCTTAACTTTTGAAATTAAAATTCGTTCCAAAGCTTAATTTCAACACTGAAGGAGATTCTTTAAATTTCATAAAGTTACGGAACAAGTTTGTCTAATATATTGAGCGTGTTGTACGAATCCGACAAAAAAGGTTAAAAATATTTGAGCAACCGTATATAGACCCCCATAAGGATTGGACATGCCAAAGGTGTAGAGATTGGAATCATTATACAAGATATAAACCACCGAAGTGCGGTCCATTAATCTAATCAAAAGAGAGGTTATCGGGAAAGGCATTAAACGAGATTTATTATACAAGAAAACCACATATTCAGTAGAATATTTTGAAGTTTGTGTTATCATATCTTAAATGATTGAGGCAGGATTCAGGTTTAACTTTAATACAGATTTGTTATCTGTTATCTTTGCAGTATTGATTGTGCAACGAACCATTTCTTATAATTAAATCGAATCTGTCCCATTTGTGTATTCAGAATATGTTAAATGTTTTACCCATCACCTGATGAGAATAGTAACAAATGAGAATCAAACTTCTGTTCCTGCAACCCTGAGACCTTTGAAGTCGAAAAATCAGTGGCTTTATCAGTTTGCCATCTTTTCATCATTAACAGTATTACTCTTACTCGTTTACCTTCAAGTAACAAACGGACACTATTTTTATGGTGAAGAATATGTCGGAATCTGGACAGGCAAACAGTCCTTAATTAGCAAAAAATCTTTTATTCCATATATGCAGGAAGTACCATTTGAAGGAAGGCCGCTATATACAGCTTACTTTTATCTTACATTTAGTAAATATATTAATTCCCGAAAATCTCTTGAGGCAGCAAATACGGTTCGCCTTGTGGGTATCATCAGTCTTGGTATGTTAGCTTATGTGTTATATCTTATTTTTAGGATACATAAATTCGGAAACGTAGAGGCTTTCCTCCTCAGTATTTTAATTTGCACGTTACCTCCTTTCCAAATATATGTTAGTAGACTCAGTTGTTTTATTTTTATTTATAGTGTGCTTCTTTCATCAATATCTGCCTTAATATTATTCAAAATCATGTTTAGTGAAGACGAAATAACAAGAATATCTAAAATATCTTGTATTATATTAGCAATTGGACTACTGGTTATTGCATTGAATATTTACCAATCAACGGTTATGGTATACTGGGCATTTGTCCTGATTCCTCTAATGAAGCTTGGTAATGAAGACTTCTCCAAGAAAAAAATGAGTTTACGTCTTGCCCTGTATTTTTCAATTGGTTTCATTGCTATGGCAATCTATCATAAGATGACGGAAATATTTATTGCGTTCACAGGAGACATGTTTCGCAATTCCTTTCAAAGAAGGGGTGTATTCATTTCTTTCACGATAAGTGACATCAAAAGCGAGATAATAGAATTTATAAATTATCCTTTCTTCACTGCACTAAATTTATGGAACCTATTTCCATCTCTCGAGATCGGATTATGTGTCGGGATCATTATCTTGACAGGCTTATCCTTTAGCTTTGTCTCTGCATTATTACAACCAACAACAAAAAAACAAAGAGTAAATTCTTTATTTAATTTGTTTTATAAATATGCATTCGCTTTAGTTGTATTGCCTTTGTCCTACATGCCTTTCATAATCATAAGAGAAAACCTATCAATAATGATACCAAAACACCGATCGATTATAGGAGTTATAGTAGCTGTATTCCTTTTATTTTATTGGGGATTAAGAAATACCGGTGTTCTTATCGGAACCGTATTTAATTTCTCAAAAAAAATGCAACAAAAGATATTAATTATTAGCCTCGTGATTCTTACTGTAATTACAACATTACTTGCAAATAGCAATGTTGAAAGGTATTTTGTTAAACTTCGCACAAATGAACTACAATATATAAAAGATGTTATTCAAGAACATACGGTTTCCACTCAAACAAATATCACAGAAATTTATGTAATTCCATCTGATAGGAATATATTAAATTTTTTCTCTGAGTTTCTTTATTTAGCATCAATGACAAGGGAATCTTTAATATCTATGACAAGGCTGGCACTATATGAACTCGGAATGGAGTCAGATATCCCAATAATGATTTATATGAATGATAAAAATTCATCCTCTGAAAACAAGAATATTTTGATTATAAACATGAAAGAGTTTCAGAAAAGGGCTTACAAGGAATTACGTCCTCCTAAAAATATAAAACCTTTTTTTTGAGTCTTTCATCTCTTTTTTCATCCTCAAACCTCATAGTGAACACTTTTACAATTCGACAAGCTCATTGATTGCATGAAACCGTAAAGAGGTATTCATGTGGTCAAGAAGTGTTTGTAGTGCGGGAGATATTTTGTCCTGACAGGAGAAGGGGGAAAAATAAAAGGCATGCCAACGGAAATCTGTTAATAATTACTAATCAGATACCACCATGGTAACCACAAACCTTGTGCCGTTGCAATGGGGAGAAAAGTTATTAAATCGTGTGCTTATGAATTTTGAAGATTGAAAAGATGTGAATGTAAAAAAAAATCAACCACTTAGAGAAGTTTTTATGCTAAAATATGCCTGTAACTGTCCAAGAGGGGAATACATTAGCAATTATATTGTCCGAGCTTCATTAAAACAGTTAAAAATTATATAATACTGCATGAAATACCTCGTTGTTATACGTGTTGTAAGCGGAATTTTAGGAATAGCTTTTATCCTCTTGTCATTCCTTCAATTCAGAAAACGCTTCATCAAAAGATATGAATTCATTTTTCTGAATATTCTGGGGCTTGGCTTGCTTGTGGTTTCAATTTATCCTGACAGTATAAATATCGTCGCCAGCATGATGGCTCTTGATAACAGGCAATATGGCCGCCTTATTGTACTACTTATTCTTTCTACTATGCTCCTGTGGATTTTGGTAGTTAGTCAAAGGAGCAAAGATACAGTGAAGTCAATACAGTTTGACCTACTTGTTCGACGGCTTGCGATGGAAAGGTTTTTTGAAAGAGATAATTTAAAGACTATAAAGGAGATAACCGTTATAATCCCTGCTCTGAATGAGGCAGAGAATCTGGACCATATTTTACCAATGATGCCCAAAAGTATCAGAGGTCATCCATTGGGAGTTCTCGTTGTTGACGATGGAAGTGTTGATAATACTATAGATGTTGTAGCAAAACATGGCTATTCTGTTGTATCAAATCTCATTAACCGCGGTGGTGGCGCAGCGCTGAGATTGGGTTATGATGTAGCCATGGCAGCAGGAGCAAAATATATTGTTACTATGGACGCAGATGGCCAGCATCTTCCTGGGGAGATAGAGCGATTGGTTGCCCCTATTCTTAATGACGAACTGGATATAGTAGTGGGGTCACGCGTATTGGGGCAACATGAAAAGGAGAGTTTTTTTAGGTGGGTGGGTATCCATGTCTTCAACTTTGTTATAAATTTACTGGCAGGAACCCGAATTACAGACTGCTCAAATGGGTTCAGGGCATTTCGAATGGATTCTCTGAAGAAGGTACTTTTGCTCCAAGATCAATTTCATACGGCTGAATTAATAATAGATGCCTCCAGAAAAGGGTTACGTATCGGGGAAGTTCCTGTCACAGTCCTTCGCAGATATTCTGGCAAAAGCAAGAAAGGTAAAGACTTATCCTATGGGTTTAACTTTTCAAAGACAATCCTGAAGGCATGGTTTCGTAAATAACTGCCATTATGTTATTTGTAATAAGGATACATACCTTATTCTTTTAGATTATATACCACACCATCTGAACCTTCATATGCTAATATAAATTTCTCGTTAGGTTCTCTCTTATTGAAAAGCTTTGCAATATAACTTCCTTCATACTGTTCATCTGCTTTTTCGAATAAAGCAAGCAGTCGCGATCCAAACTTAGACATACGATTTGGCAAAATCAATTCCATATCTTCTGGAATCCGTTAATTTTTAAAGAATCTTTTGTGTGGCAATCTTATTGTTGAATATCCTCCAAAAAACTAAGATGATAAGGTCTATTCGATGTAATGACGACATTTCGCCCGTGGTTTTCTTTTATCCATTTATATGGAGAGGAATTCAGGATAAAATGCTGCTGCTTATTTTCATAAGGAAATTCTTCCGATGCATAGTATCTGCTTCGCACCCGTTTTTTCATTTATTCAGGTTCGGATATGGTATAGTTTTATAGTCACAAGAACTAATCCGCACCAGTCACCCATCAGGATCAAGATCTACCTTATGGCTCTATGTCCAACCTCTTAGGGGTGCAGTATAGGGCAATCTTTTTATCACCCTGTATGAGGCATTGTCCTTTAACCTTGTTACAAAATATACACCCTCCTCTGTCCATCTACCAAATAGAG
>FWPU01004440.1_pt1 | contig 32634 bp, 29 predicted proteins | sample 2228361 | NCBI WGS metagenome assembly FWPU01 (sample SAMEA103939777, study PRJEB20133) | metagenome
ACCCGCGCCTGCTCCGCCATGTCCGAAGCCACCGAACCCAGATACAGGCACTCCACCTCATACGGTCCCTGCTCCGTCAGCTCGGCGGCAGCCATGAAGCATCCGTCACGCCCCACTTCGAACACCGGGTTGTTGAGCGCCTTGGGAATCCAGGCGATGGTGAAGACGCCGTCCTCCGGCGGATAGGCGGGCGGCAGCGGCTGGGTGAAGTCGCTGTTCTCCCAGGCCTGGGCCATCGCCTCCACGTTATTCGCGGTCACGATGTCCATGCCGGAGTCAGTCCAGTCATCGAACTCGACGCCATTGACGATGTGATCATAGATCATGTAGACCGTGTCGTAGCCCCAGCCCCAGTACTTCTGGCCGACCAGGCCTTGCAGGTAGCCCTGCTGCATGAACTCCAGCTCCACCGGCAGCGTGTCGAAGGCGATGGTCACCAGCCCTTCCTGGGCGGCCTGCTCCCACAGCGGCATGGCCCCCTGCCCGGCGAACAGCGGCCACAGCCCCACGAAGAACCACCCGTCCAGGTCCGGATAGGTCTGCATCGTCTCTTCCACCACCTGCACACCCAGGTTGATGTCGTCGTTGCAGGCCACCGTCGTCACGATCTCGATGCCGGGGTAATCGGCCATGTAGTCCTCAAAGCCCCGGATGCGCTCCTCCAGGTTCGGCGCGCCCGGCACGCCCGTCAGCAACGCCACCTGCCCTTCGGTCCCCATCTCCCGGATCATCAACTCGGCTGCGGCGCGACCGCCCTCGTAGTTGCTGACGCCCAGGTAGGTGAAGCGCATCGAGTCAGGCGAGTCGGAGTCCCAGGTCATCACCGGGATGCCCGCCTCCACCGCCGCGTTGATGGGGTCCACACAGCCCACGTCGCTGTTGCAGGATACCCCTATCGCGTCCACCCCCTGCGCCACCGCGTCCGCGATCACCCGCGCCTGCTCCGCCATGTCCGAAGCCACCGAACCCAGATACAGGCACTCCACCTCATACGGTCCCTGCTCCGTCAGCTCGGCAGCGGCGGCAAAGCACCCATCACGCCCCAGCTCGAACACCGGGTTGTTGAGCGCCTTGGGAATCCAGGCGATGGTGAGCACACCGTCTTCCAGGCCTGGGGGGGCCTGCGCGGAAGTGATGGCCGGGGCCACAGCCAGCGCTACAAGCCCCAGCAAAACCAAAAGGCGAAATGCTTTGTTCATCGAACGACTCCTCCTTTATTCAAAGAAACAACTGGCTTCATAGACAGCCCTCAACAATAGCCTGCCTGCAAGGCGCAGAGCTATTGCTGCAAAACCAAGCGATAGACCTCCTCTCATCAATTTTCACAGGCATGTGACCAGGGCTGAGCTTCCACAATGAGAAGCAAGTGGCAGGCAGATATCCAGCGCAGTGTGGGGGGTGGCATCGCCACAACACACTTCCTGTTGGCAGGTAATTGTGCAGAGAAGGCAAAACCACTGATTATGTATACCAAAAGAATATCATAACTGTGAAGTTGCATTTGTCTGTTTTTTGTAATGACACTTTTCGGATAGAAACACACCCACTCCCTGGTTGCAGGGCCAATAATCGGCCCTGGCCGAAGGCCCGCGATTCCCGCCTGTGCCTGGGGCGGCTGCGGGGTTATACTTCAGGCGGCAGCACCAACCACGCGCAAACTCGGAACGCGACCACAAGATGGAGGAGAAGGCGCAAATGCAATATCGGACTTTTGGCCGCACTGGCTGGCAGGTCAGCGAGATCGGCTACGGCATGTGGGGCATGGGTGACTGGACCGGCTCCGACGACGAGCAATCCATGCGCGCCCTGGAGCGGGCCGTTGAGCTGGGCTGCAACTTCTTCGACACGGCCTGGGCCTACGGCGAGGGGCATAGCGAGCGCCTGCTGGGGGAGCTGGTGCGCGCCCACCCGGAGAAGAAGCTCTACACCGCCACCAAGATACCGCCCAAGAACCGCACCTGGCCCTCCAAACCCCACTTTAAGCTGGAGGAGGTCTTCCCCCCCGATTACATCGCCGAATACACGGAGAAGAGCCTGCAAAACCTGGGCCTGGACAGCGTGGACCTGATGCAGTTCCACGTGTGGGAAGACGCCTGGGCGGAAGACGAGCGCTGGCAGCGCGCAGTGGACGATCTCAAGCGGCAGGGGTTGATCCAGGCCATAGGGATCAGCATCAACCGCTGGGAGCCGGAAAATGCGGTCAGGACGCTGCGCACCGGCCTCATCGACGCCGTGCAGGTCATCTACAACATCTTCGACCAGGCCCCAGAGGACCACCTCTTTCCCCTCTGCCGGGAGCTTAACATCGGCGTCATTGCCCGCGTCCCCTTCGACGAAGGCACGCTCACCGGCACCCTGACCAAAGACAGCACATGGCCGGAAGGCGACTGGCGCAACACCTACTTTGTGCCGGAAAACCTGCACGCTTCCGTGGAGCGCGCGGAGGCTCTGCGTCCGCTGATTCCAGAGGGGATGACCATGCCGGAGATGGCGCTGCGCTTCATCCTCTCCAACCCGGTCGTCAGCACGACCATCCCCGGCATGCGGAAGCTGCGGCACGTGGAGGCCAACATCGCGGCCAGCGACGGCAAGGGGCTTCCCCCGGACCTGATCGAGAAGCTGCGCGAGCACCGCTGGGATCGGCAGCCGACGTGGTGGTCGCAGTAGGGGCCTCGCCTCCCACAAGGCATGGGGCTGGTGGCCTAAAACCAGCGGGTGATGACGACCTTGCGGTCGGTGTAGAAGTTGATGCCGTCCAGGCCCTGGCCGTGCAGGTCGCCGAAGAAGCTGTCCTTCATGCCGCCGAAGGGGAAGGAGGCGATGGGGGCGGCGATGCCGATGTTGACCCCCACGTTGCCCACGCGGGCGCGGTACTTGAACTCCCGCGCCCACTTCCCGCTGCGGGTGAAGATCGACCCCGCGTTGCCGTAGCGGTTGCCCTCGATCACGGCCAGCGCTTCCTCGAAGTCGGCCACCGCCATCAGCCCCAGCACCGGCCCGAAGACCTCCTCCTGGGCGATGCGCATCTCCGGGCGCACCCCCTCCAAGAGGGTCGGCCCGATGAAGTACCCGTGAGGATGCCCCGCCACCTGCACCCCCCGCCCGTCCACCAGCAGCCGCGCCCCCTCCTGCACCCCCTGCTCGATGTAGCCCTCGATGCGCGCCAGCGCCCGCGCCGAGATCACCGGCCCCATCTGCGTCTCCGGCTCCAGCCCGTTGCCCACCCGCAGCCCCCGCGCCGCCGCCACCAGCCCCTCCCGCAGCGCCGCGTAGGCCTCCCCCACCGCCAGCACCACCGACCCCGCCAGGCAGCGCTGCCCCGCGTTGCCAAAGGCCGAGGTGATGACCGCCCCCACCGTCCGCTCCAGGTCCGCGTCCGGCATCACCACCAGGTAGTTCTTGGCTCCCCCCTGGCACTGCGCCCGCTTGCCGTGCGCCGCCGCCGTCCGATACACGTGCCGCGCCACCGGCGTGGACCCCACAAACGACACCCCCACCACCTCCGGGTGCTCCAGCAGGGCCTGCGCCGTCTCCCCGTCCCCGTGCACCAGGTTCACCACCCCCGGCGGAAAGTCCACCTCCTCCATCAACTCGAACAGCCGCGTCTGCGTCAGCGGCGTCTGCTCCGAGGGCTTCACGATGAAGGTGTTGCCGCAGGCCACCGCGTAGGGCAGAAACCAGAAGGGCACCATGGCCGGAAAGTTGAAGGGCGCGATGGCGCAGAACACCCCCAGCGGCTGCCGCACCGCCTCCTCGTCAATCCCGCTCGCCACGTCCTCCAGGCTGTAGCCCGTCATCAGCGACGGCATGCCCGCCGCCACCTCCACGTTCTCTATCGCCCGCCGCACCTCCCCCCGCGCCTCGTCGATGGTCTTGCCGTTCTCCTCCACCACCAGCCGCGACACCTCCTCGAAGTGCTCCTCGATCACGGCCTTCAGCCGGAACATGGCCCGCGCCCGGCTGTAGGGCGGCGTCTCCCGCCACTCCGGGAAGGCCGCCCTCGCCGCCTGCACCGCCCGGTCCACCTCCTCCGCCGTGGACAGCGGCACGCAGGCCAGCGCCTCCCCCGTGGCCGGGTTCGTCACCTCCAGCGCCCGCCCCGACCCCGACTCCACCCATTCCCCGTCGATGTAGTTCGCTATCGTCTTGATCGTCCTCTCAGTTGTCATCGCTCCCTCCTGGGGAAACTATAATGAGGCTGTCAGGCCGGAAGCCGAGCAGGATTCACGCTCACCCTTTAAAGGGCTGGATGTGGCGGTTGAAATGCGCGTGCAGGATCGACCAGTATGTCTCTTGACTGGCGTACAGGATGGCGTAGATTGCGTCGCGGTAGCGGGCCAGCACCGGCCCGAAGGAGACGTGCAGCACCTCTCGCGCGTCGAACTGATCCAGCAAAGCAGGCAGCTCCGCGTCGCTCACGTCAGTCGGAACCTTGCCGGGGTCCCCGCTGACGATGTAGCTGGCCCGGTTCTGCGGATAGCTGGCGATGGCCAGCGCCAGAATCTGGCGGAACAGGGCCGGGTCCTGCAGGGCCACCACGCGCAGCGCCTCCACCCAGCTTGTCCCGGAAGTCTTCAGGTGGACGTAGGGATTGCTGTAGCGGGCGACGATGGGATAGATGCTGAACTTGTCGCTGCCGCTGTGGATGCTCAGCTTGTAGGGGCCAAGCTCCTTCGCCAGCGCCGCGTGTTGCCGGTAGGACTCCTCGAAGGCGGCCAGGTCGCCGATATAGTCAACCCCCTTCTCGAACTCCCCCACAAAGCGCGGGGCCAGCCCGGTAAAGGGAACCCCCAACCGCTTCAACTCCAGGGCGATGTAGCGGTGCTCGGCCAGCGAGGTCACCGTCGCCGTCTCATCTACGGAAACCTCCAGGTCGAAGCCCTGCCCCCCCATACGGCTGATGATGTGCGCGGCCAGGTCGGCCACGTGGGCCAGCGCCGGGCCATACTTGACCACTGCCCGCAGATAGTCCGGCTCCGAAAGCCCCTGCTCCTCGACATAAAAGGCGCGGTTGGCCGCCAGATCGGTGCGCAGCCTGTCCCAGGGCAGGGCCGCCAGCTTGCCCTCCAGCGCCGCGTGGTCTGCCTGGTCGGCCTCATCGTCGACGTATTCGCCGGGGTCCAGCGTGAAGCCGAGATAGCCGGCCTCCACGCAGGCGTCGATGTCCTCCCTGCTCTTGAGGTGATCGCCATCGCAGCCGAAGCCATCGCGGTAGTCGGCCTGGACCGCCCCCCAGGTGGCGTCGTCCAGCACGTCTTGGGGCGTGCGCCGGGCGCGCGCCATCTCGCGCATGGACTGCTGGGCCAGCACGGGGAACATGTCGCCCTCCCGCACGGCCCGCAGGTGACCCGGCGTGGCGATTCCCAGCCGGTCCCCGCAGCCGATGGATTTGCGCAGCCCAACACACTGCGGCGCGCTCCAGGGCAGCTCGCGCCGGATGGCGGCGGCGTTCTGCGCATCCAGCGGACAGTCATAGCCATCCCCGGACCGCATCCCGTGAAAGCCCGGCGGCAGGCTGCCCGCCACATGCAGGAGACGGCCCGTCGGCGTCTGAACCACCGAGAACTTGCGGTCGCCGGCGGTCATGCCGTCCCCACCTTGCTGGGCTGCTCCGCTTCGGCGTACCAGCGCGGGCGGACATCCGGCGGCAGGTGACGCTCCATCCAGGGCCGGCCCAGGGCATGGCAGGCACCCGCCAGCCGCTCCATGCGCTCCCGCGCGGTGGCGGCCAGGAATTGCTCCCGCGCCTCCCCGTCCAGCGCCGTCGCCTCCGCCCACACGGCGCGCCCGGCAATCACGCCGCTGGCTCCGGCAGCGCAGGCCAGCGTCGTCTGGCGCAGAAAAACATCGAAGGAGACGCCCGCGCTCAGCAACGCCCAGGGCACGCTACACGCGGCGTCCAGCTCGCGCAGGGCCGCCTTCCACACCGCCTCGTCCGGCTCCTGCCGAACATCCACCGGGAACTCCGCCTTGAGCACGTCGATACCGCGCGCAGAGAAATGGCGGGCGTTGGCCACCACGATCTGCCGCCGCTCCTCGCTCTGCAAGGGGCGGGCCGGGTTCAGCGAATAGCAGATCGGCTCCAGGAACAGGGGGATGTGGTGGGCCTGACACTGCTCCACGATGCGGTCCACCATCTCGGTCTGCCTGCGGGCGTTGGGCGCGTCGGGATGGTAATACATCAGCAGCTTGACCCCGCTGCAACCGGCCTGTTTGATCCTGGCCACGGTCCAGTCGGGGATGAAGGTGATCCCGCTCTGGGCGGGATGCAGCCGGTAGTCGGTCACCTCCAGCGGGGCCAGCAGGCCCACATGGCCGGGGATGGACCTGTCGGTCAGGCCTGGCCAGCCGTAATCCGGGTCGGTTAGCACCGCCGTCGCCGCGCCCGCCACATGGCGAGTCACGCTGCGCTTGAAAGCGACCACGTCGGCGTAAGAAACTGGCTGGGTGCGGCCCTCCTGCAATGACGCGACCAGGTTATCCCGGTGATCGATGGCGAGGATGACGAAGATCCCCCGCCCATTGCTGCACTGGCTGAGATGACGGTAAACACCGGCAGAAAGCATCGACATATCTCTGTTGCTCGTCCTTAATCTATATGATGCGCGTTAGCACTGGCCCTGACGCGCCTTGATGACCTGCTCCACATCCTTGACCCAGGCGTGCTGGGGGTCGTCGCGCGGGATCAGGGCGCGTTGTTCCCCCGCGATGATGTTCAGATAGTACATCTGGTAGCCGGGATGGTTGGCAACCGGGTGGTAGCCGCGCGGCTGGATGATCGCGCAGTTGTGCTCGGCCAGCACGACCTCGTCCAGGCTGCGGTCGTCCGTATACACCCGCTGGAAGCCAAACCCCTGCTCTGGCTTCATCTTGTAAAAATAGATTTCCTCGGCCTTGCTCTCCCACGGCGGATCGTCGGTATCATGCTTGTGCGGCGGCACGCTGGACCAGTGGCCGGGCGGCGTGATCACCTCGATGACGAACAGGCGCTGCGATACCGGGTTCACCGTGGTGATGATGTCGTAGATGTGTCGCTCCCAGTTCCACGCACCCCGCCGCTCGTACCGCACATCGGCAGGGGTGATCAGGACCGGCTCGCCGGGCCGGTCGGCGACCGCCCCGCCGACGGCCACCTCCAGCGGCCCGCCGACCGCCGTGATCTGGTAGTCCGTCCCGCAGGGGACGTACACGGTGTGGGCGGGTTGTTGAAAGACATCCCGCCGCCCACCCAGGTCATGCCAGGACTGCCCGCCGGTCTTGATGTCGCAGGTCCCGGTGAGGATCACCAGGGCCTGCTCCTCGCCGCCGGAATGCCCCTGGTAGCTCTCTCCAGCGGCCAGTTGCAGCACGCGCAGGCTGGGGTAGGTCAGGGGGCTGTTCTCCGGCGAGACCACGGTCTGCAAGCCCGGCGCAGGATGGTACTGAAATTTGAGATTGGGCACAGCACTGTCTCCCTGGTCAACAGGGCCAAAACGACGACGAGGACCGGCGCAAGACCCACCGCTCAAAGGCCGCCCTGCTGCTGGACAAACGCCATCGCCTCATCGAAGGTGGGCATGTCGTTGGCGCAGGCGTGGCGTGTGACGATGATCGCGCCGGTGGCGTTACCGAAACGGGCGCACTGCTGCCAGTCCCAGCCGTTCAGGTAGCCGTAGATGAAGCCAGAGGCCCAGGCGTCCCCCGCCCCCAGCACGTTGAGCACCTCCACCCGGAACGGTTCCGCCCGGTGGACCCGGCCATCGGGGGTATGCACTTCCGCCCCGGCCTGCCCCCGCTTGACCGCCACCGCCTCCAGCCCCAGGCCCAGCAGGCGGCTCACCGCCGCTTCTATCTGTGTCTCGTCGGCGGCCAGCAGGACCTCCTCCTCCGTGCCGATGGCGATGTCGGTCAGGGTGAGCGCCAGGCGGATGTTGACGCCGAAAGCGCGCAGGTCGGCCCACAGGGTTTTGCGCAGGTCGATGTCCATGATCACGCGCGTACCGGCAGCCCGCGCCCGCTCCATCGCCGCCAGCGTGGTGCTGCGCGAGGGATCGGCGCTGAAGCGCGTCCCGGCCACGAACATCACACGGCTGTCCGCGATGGGCGCGCCGGCGATGTCGTCCAGGCTCAGATGGATGTCGGCTGGGTCCTGGCGGTAATACACCAGCGGGAAGGTATCCGGCGGCAGGATGCTGAGGAAAGCCAGGCCAGTCAGATGATGCGGGTCGCGGGCGACGCAGGTTGTATCGATGCCTTCGGCCTGCAGAAAGCGAAGCAGTCCGTCGGCCAGGCCATCGGTCCCCACCCGGCTCAGCATGGCTACCTTCAGGCCGAGCCGCCGAGTCCCGACCGCCACGTTGGCCGGGCAGCCCCCCACGTAGACATCGAACTGCCGGACCTCGGCAAGCTCGACGCCGATCTGGCTGGCGTAGAGGTCCACCGCCAGCCGCCCCACAGAGAGCACATCGAAGCGGCGTTGCTGGCTGTTCATAGCCCCCTATCCTATCGAATCGCGCTGGCCGGAGCAAGCGGCTGGGTCAGCGGACGCCCCCAAACAAACTGCGCCCGCCGTCTCAACAAGCCTTGCCAAAAGCGCAAATTCGCTGCTATGCTGGTCTGCGGACGCCCTTCATACGCCGGACACCGCCGCAGTAGAAGGGCCGGGCAACAGCAGAGGCCAGATACCCCACCAGCCAAGGAGAAACGCCCCCGTGGAGTTGGGAACGTTTGCCGCCATATTTGAGGCAGCCATTGCCCTGGAAGAGAACCTGAGCCGGCGCTACCAGGCGCAAAGCGAACGACAGACCGACGCCGCAGCTCAGGTCTACCGCGAGCTGGCCCAGGACGGAGAAAGGCGGCTCAGCCAGTTGGAGCGCGTGCGCCGGGAGACGGTCACCGAGATGATCCTGGTCCCCATCACCGATCTGACCCTCGGCGAGGACCTGGCCGCCCTGAGCACCACCGACCCGACCGGTCCGCTCCCCCCCGCCCAGGCCCAGGCCCTGGAGGAGCGCATCCACCGCTTTTACCAGGAAGCAGCCGCGAAGATCGGGCAGGACGAGGCCGCCCGCGCCCTGCGTCGCCTGGCCCAGGGCAATGCCAGGCGCGCCAGGCAACTGGCTGCGCTGCCAGAGTAACGCGCAGAAGAGGCCGCCCCCGGCAGCAAGCCACAGCAACAGGCAGCCTGGCCCACCCGGCGCCAAGGCCCGCCCTCACTGCGGCAGGCTGGGCATTGCCTGGAATGCCGCCCTGGTGATACTGCTAACCGCAGATGGCGCTCAGCAGGGATAATCAGAGCTGCTTCTTCGCCTCGGCAGCCGCCCGACGGACGTGCCTGTCGCGGTCTTCCTGCGCCACCTCTGTCAGAGACTCCACCGCCCGTCTGTCGCCGATCTGGCCCAGTGCCCGCACGGCAGCCTCCCGCACCACGGCCTCCGGGTCCTTCAGGGCAGCGATCAGCGGCTCCAGGGCGCGGGGGTCGCCGATGGAACCCAGCGCCCAGGCCGCGAACTCCCGCACGACCCACAGCTTATCCCGCAGGGCCGCGATCAACGGCTCCACCGCAGGCTCGCCCATACGGCCCAGGGCCTTGGTGGCCGCGTGACGGACGCGCTGGTCCACGTCTCTCAGGGCGGCGATCAGGGGATCAATGACACGGGGATCGCCGCTTTCCCCCAAGATAAGGACGGCTGCCTGCCGCACCTCGGCGGCGGAGTCTTTAAGCAGGGCTTCGATGATCGGCTCCAGGGGAGCGCCCTGGAGCGCGCCCAGCGCTTCCAGGGCGGCCCGCCGCACGTAGGGGTCCTGATCCTGGAGGGCCTGCTGGAGCGGCTGCACAGCTGCCGCGTCCCCCACCTGGCCCAGCGCCTCTGCGGCAGCCCGCCGCACATAGGCATCCTCGTCCTGCAGGGCGGCGACCAACGGCTTCACCGCCTCCAGATCGCCCAGCTCCCCCAGTGCCCTGGCAGCGGCCCACCGCACGGTGGCGTCCTGCTCGCTGAGCGCCTGAATCAACCCCTCCACATCACCTTTGGCCTGCAACTTCTCAATGTCGCTCGGTTCAAGTATGGGCATTGTCTGTCCCCTTCTCTGGCTACAATCCCTTGCGGCGGCGCTCGAACTACGCGCTCGCCCAGGCGTCCGCCCCGTCCAACCAGCCTGCTACAACCGGACAGGGCCTCTCGAAAACGGATACGACCACCTCCCACGGGGGCCGCGCGTCACAACTGCTACACGACAGGTTCATCCACCGGACTGGCCAGAGGCAGCGTCAGCTTGAAGGTCGTCCCCTGCCCCTCTTCACTGCGGACACTGATCAGGCCGCCAAAGTGATCGACCAGTTGCTTGACGATGGTCAGGCCCAGACCTGTGCCCGGAATCCCCGACTGCCGGGCGTTGCGCGCCCGGAAGAAGTTATTCCACAGGTGGGGGAGGTCCTCCTGGGGAATGCCGATGCCGGTATCGGATATGGTGATCACCGCGCCGGCAGGCCGCTCCACAACCCGCACACAGACACTCCCCCCCGGCGGCGTGTACTTGATGGCGTTGCCGATCAGGTTGTCGAACACCCTGATCAGCCCCTCCTCAGTCGCCCGGACGGCCAGCACCTCAAAGGGCAGGTCGCAGCTCAGCGTAACCCCCTTGGCCTCAGCCTCCGGGGTCAGCCGGTCAACGATCTGGTTGATCACCGGCTGTAGCGGCAGCCGCTTGAGCGGCTGCTCCATGTCAACGGTCTTGCTGGCCGCCAGCGCCAACAGATCGTTGATGAGCTGCAGCAGCATATCCAGCCGCGCCTCCACGCGGGTCAGCATGTCGCGCTGCTGCGCGCTCAGGTCGCCCGCCAGGCCACGCAGCAGGGTGCGCAGCAGGCTTTGCGCCCCGCCGACCGGCGCGCGCAGCTCATGCGTAACCATGCGCACGAACTGCGAGCGCTGCTCGTCCTCCCTTTGCAGCCGCTCGTAGGCCAGCGCATTCTCCAGGGCCGTTGCCCCCTGGTGAGCGATGGCCATCACGAAGTCGGCATCGGGTCTGTCAAAGCGGCGCGGCTGCTCCGAGTAGACCCGCAGAACGCCGAGCGGCTTCCCCCGACCGATGATGGGCACAGCCAGCATGCTATGGATGCCCTCTTCGGCCAGCTCCTCCGGATACTGCACCCGTGGGTCGATGCTGGTTTCATCGATGATGACCGGGCGGCCCGCCAGCACCTCGCCATCCACGGCGCTGCGGGCCAGGTCGATGGGGCCTTTGTCCAGGTACTCCTGGCTGAGGCCATAGGCAGCCACCAGCGCCAGGTCTTCATCGGTCTCCCTGAAGAGGCGGATCGACGCGGCGCGCGCACCGAGCGCCTCCGCCGTATTTCGGGCCAGGCGTTGCAGCAGCTCAGGCGGGTCCAGGGTGGTGGAGACATCCTGGGCCGTCTGCAGCAGGGTGGCGATCCGGCGCTCCCGCTCGCGCAGCCGACTCATGATGGCCTCGGTCAGGTGGACGATGGCAAAAGCGGTGATCGAGGTGAAGACAAGCTGGGAGCCAACGTAGACCGGATCGGTGTACAGGCCCGGCGGGATGGCCGGTATGACGGCCTGGTGAGCCAGGACGCCCGTCCACTCCAGGGCGGCGATCAGAACCAGCACCCCCATCCCCAGCCCCACATAGAGGTAGGGCAGCCGACCCGGCAGCAGGATGGTCACCATCAGCATGTGCACCAGCAAGAACGGGATGGCCGGGCTACAGATGCCGCCCGTCAGGTGCAGGAAAACGGCCATGCTCACCCAGTCAAAGCCCACCTGCACGATCACCAGGCGACGGATCTGCGCCAGCCCCACTGCCGTGCCATCGCCAACGCCGATGCGCCGGGCAACCCAGAACAGGACCGTGTTGTAGAGCAGGACGGCAATGCCAACCAGATACAGCGGGCGTTCCGGCAGCGGCAGCTCCAGCACGCGCACGCAGAACCCCGTGGCCAGCAGGATCAAAACCCCGGCGACCCAGCGAGTCCGGATCAGGTTGGTATTGCCAGTGACGATGTCACGCCGCAGCGACACATCCAGCGGGCTGGGCGCAACAGGCTGGTTGGTCATCCAACGCCCGCTCTCTAGGTTGGCTGGCCGAAGAACGCAGCCCCCTTACTGCTGCTGCCTCTTCTCCAGGAGTTCCTCGACCTTCTTCACCAGCGCGTCCGGGTCGATGGGCTTGTCGATAAACTCGTCCACAGGCAGGTAGTCTTCATCCGGGCCAAAACGGAGCGGCGTGGTGCTGTGAATGGCCGTGAGCAGGATGATGGGGATGTCGCTGTAGGCTGCATAGTCCGACGTGGGGTCGGGGTTGCGCAGCTTGAGCGCCATCTGGAACCCTTCTGTGGTGGAGTCCATCATCACGTCCAGGATGATGAGGTCGGGGCGGTCGGCCTTGATCTTGCCCAGGCCCTCGGTGCCGTTTCTGGCCTCGATCACCTGGTGGCCTGCGCCTTCCAGGCACATCCGCGCAGCCAGCAGGATATCGGGGTCATCGTCAACGACTAGAATCTTAGCCATCGGGTCTCATCCTTCCGGTCTAAATGGCGGTCGCAACTCGTCCAGGATCGCCGCGCAGACGGACGGGATCGCCCGCTGCACCGGCCCGCTCAGCCCCGGCGACTCCCCTGTCGCCAGCGGCTGAACGCCATAGATCACAATCTCCGACGGCAGGACGCCCAACGCCTCCCCCAGGGCCAGCGCCTCGGCCAGCCCCGCGCGGTGCAGCGTCCCGCCCATACCTGACGCGGCAGCCCGTAACAGGCCCTCGCCGGGCGTAAGGCGCGCCCACGCCCCCGGCGCGCGCCCCATCTCTGCCGCGTCCACGATGATCACGCGCCGATACCCCTGTAGCAGGAGCACCGTTTCCAGCCCTGCCGTGCCGCCGTCCAGCAGACTTACATCCTCTGGCAGGTCGCCCGCCTGAGCCAGCGCCTCCAGCACAGCAGGGCCTACCCCGTCATCGCCCCGCAGGGGGTTCCCCAGCGCCAGCAGGAGCGTCCCGCCGGGTGGGGCTTCCTGGGTAGATGCGCCGCTTCCCGCTCCCTGGGCGGCGGCCAGCGCGTGACGGTCAGACATACCGCACATCCAGCAGATGCGTGGAGCAGGAGATGCAGGGGTCATAAGCGCGGACCAGCATCTCCAGCGCCAACGTGATCTCTTCCTGCCCCCGATCCAGGATCGTGGGAACCAGAGCGCGCATGTCAGCCTCGATGTTGGCCAGATTCTGGCCGGTGGGGATGATGCAGTTGGCCCCCGTAACGATGCCGTTCTGGATCATGTAGTTGTGGAAGAGCGTGCCGCGCGGCACCTCGCAGGCCCCCGCGCCCTCACCGGAGAGGCGCGTGGGCCGGGCCGGCTCCTCCCACCGCACGCCCCGCTCCAGCAGGCGCGTGACAAGCTGGATGGCGTCCTCGACGCAATGGACGATCTCCACCACCTGGGCCACAGTGTTCATGTAGGGATTGACGCACTTGGGGGCCAGGTTCAGGGCCATCGCGGCGGCCTTGGCTCGGGGGTGTAACAGGTCGTGGTTGATGTTGAAGCGGGCCAGCGCGCCCACCATGTACGACTGCCGCTGGTTGCGGGCATGTTTGGCCGTGGAATGCTGAACCATGTACTCGTTGGTCACCTGGCGGTACTGCTCCACCGGCCAGGAGCCGCCATCGGTGCTGGTGATCGTCCCGTCAATGAAGCAGTACTCGTCCTCCTTGCGCAGCGCCAGGTACTCCGTATCCCGCTCGAACTGGGGGAGCGAAAGCCCCTGGAACAGCTCCACCGTGGCGTCCACGTCGGCGCGCATGGCCTCCAACCGCTGGCCCAGGGCGTAGAGTTCCTCACTGGTCGGGAAGTGGGTGAAGCCGCCCACGGTCATGGCGATGGGATGTGTGTGCCGCCCGCCGATGGCCGCGCAGAGGTCCCCGGCCACCTTCTTCATGCGCAGCGCCCGCATCACCACGTCCGGCGCGCTTTTGGCCAGCGGGATCACGCTGCCCGCGCCCAGCAGGTCCGGCGCCACCAGCATGTAGGCGTGCAGGATGTGGCTATCCAGAATCTCGCCGTGGAAGTTCAGCTTGCGCAGCAGCACGGTCTGCTCGCTGAGCCTGACCCCCAGCGCCTTCTCTGTGGCGCGCAGCGAGGTGGTGGCGTGTCCGACGGCGCAGATGCCGCAGATGCGCGAGGTGATGTGCGAAGCCTGCCCGTAGGGCCGCCCGCGCAGCATGGCTTCAAAGAAGCGCGGCGTCTCGGTGATCTGCAGATCGCACTGCTCCAGAACCCCGTTGCGCACGTTGACGACGATGTTGCCGTGCCCTTCCACGCGGGTGAGGTGGTGGACATCGACCTGAAGGTTCCTTGCGTTACCGGTTGTCATTGTCAGCCGCCTCGCTTTCCATCATCTGGTACGTCAGGAACATCTCCATCTTGGCCGCCACGTCTGCCTCGTTCAGCCCGTGCTCGATCAGCACGGCTTGCAGCCACTCCTTGTTGGGGTTGGGGATGACGCCCCGGCATCCCTCGCAGCCATCGCCATAGGTGGGACAGATGGCGTCACAACCAGCGCGGACGATAGGCCCCAGGCAGGTCTTGCCGCGCAGGTACAGGCACACGTTCTCCTTGAGCTTGCACTCCACGCACAAAGGGTAGTCCGGGATGTACGGCTGGCGGCCCTGCAACAGCGCCTTGACCACGCGCACGAACTCCTCGCGGTCAATCGGGCAGCCGGGGATGAAGGCATCCACCGGGATCACGGCCTCGATGGGCCGCGCCGGGTATGTCTCGTACCACTGGGCGCTGTCGCCGTAGACGTAGCGCCGCACGTCCTCCAGGCGCTGGCGGTTGCGGATGGCGTTGACGCCGCCCAGGTGGGCGCACGCCCCCAGCGCGACCACTACGGCGGCCCGCTCCCGAATGGCCCGCAGCCGGTCCTCGTCGCTGGGCCGCGAGCACGACCCCTCGATGAAGGCGATCTGGTAATCGTCGCTCTTCTCGCTCATCGCCTCGCGGAACTGAACGATCTCGACGGCGTCCAGCAGCTCCGGGTGCGTTTGCAGGGAGTCGATGACGGTGAGCTGGCAGCCTTCGCAACTGGTGAAGTCAAAGAAGGCGATCTTGGGTTTGTTGGCAGTCATCAGAGAGCCTCCTCCAGGTGCTTGATCTGGGCGTAGGTGAATGAAGGGCCTTCCTGGCAGGTGTAGACATGGTTCATCTGGCAGTGGCCGCACTTGCCCACGCCGCACTTCATGCGGCGCTCCAGGCTCAGCCAGATGTTGCCCTCCGAGATACCTTTGCCCAGCAGCTCCACCAGAACGAAGCGATACATCACGGGCGGCCCCACGGTGATGGCCACCGTGTTGCGCGCATAGACCTGCACCTTGGGGAAGAGCGTGGTGATCACGCCCACGTTGCCCTTCCAGTTCTCATCGGGGTGGTCCACCGTCACGTGCAGCTCCACGTCGTCGCGGGCTTCCCACTCAGCCAGCTCGTCGGTGAAAAGCAGTTCAGAGGGGTTGCGCGCCCCATACAGGATGATCACACGGCCATAGTTGCCCCGCTCGTCGAGCACCTGGTTGATCAACGAGCGCAGGGGGGCCAGACCCAGCCCGCCCGGCGCGAAGAGCAGGTCCTTGCCACGGAAGCGCTCAAAGGGAAAGCCGCGCCCAAACGGCCCCCGCACCCCGACCACGTCGCCAGGCCCCAGGCGATGCAGCGCGCCGGTCAGGTTGCCCGCCTGGCGCACGCATAGCTGGAAGGAGCCGTTGCTGCGGCTGGGGGAGGAGGAGATGCTGATGGGGGCTTCCCCCACGCCCAGCACGGAAAGCTCCACAAACTGGCCCGGCCTGTGGCCCAGGGACATGCCACCCGGCAGCTCCAGCGTGAAGAGCTTCTCCAGGCGGGTCATGGGGCGCACGTCCACGATGCGCGCCGGGGTGGGCAGATAGATCGAGGTCGTCTCCAGGGTGTCGCGGAGTTGCGCGGTCATGACACCACCTCCTGCCGTCGCTGGGTCGCCGCCATGCGCCGCCGGTAAAGCTCGTTGAAGGTATCCACCGGGGTGATGTGCACCAGGCAGGCCTGCGCACAGCGCCCGCACCCCACGCACCCCACCAGGCCATAGGCGTCGGTCTGGTACTTGCCCTTGCGGAAGAAGCGATGCCGCTGGCGGGCCGCCCGCGTGGGGCGGAAGTTGTGCCCGCCCGCCACCGTGGCGAACTGGTCTAACTGGCAGGAATCCCACACCCGGAAGCGCCGGCCCGCGCTGAGGGTGAAGTCCACTTCGTCCTCCACGTTGAAGCAGTAGCAGGTGGGGCAGACGATGGTGCACATGCCACAGGCCAGGCAGCGCTCCCCCAGCTCCTCCCACAGCACGCTGCGGTAGCTGACGGAGAGCAGGCTGGGCAGCTCGGTCACGTCGAATTCCAGCCGATAGGGGAAGCGCGGCCACTTCTCGCTCATCACCTGGTTGACGCGCTGGTAGTCCGCGTCGGTCGCCTCGCGCACCGCCGCAAAGCCCTCCAGCAGGGCCGCCCCCTTCTCGGAGCCGATGTCCACGGCGTAGTCCTCGCCCAGGTCGGTCAGGTGCAGGTCGAAGTCGTCGGGGACGCTCAGCGTGCCCATGCTCTTGCAGAAGGACTGCTCCATGCACGGCCTCAGGCATTCGATGCTGACCAGGGTCGTGTTCTCGCGGCGGGCCAGATAGGCCTGCTCGGCAAAGCCCCGGCCAAAGACCCGATCCAGCAGCGCGATGGCGTGCATGTCGCAGGTATGCACGCCCAGGATGACCGTCTTGCCATCCGGCGTCACCGCCTCGATCTCGCTGCCGTCCGTCTTGAAGCGCAGCAGATCCTCCCGCTGCGGCAACAACGCCTTCTTGGGCGGCAAAACCGAAGTCTTGTAGTCCAGGTCAAGCTCAGCGGCTGAGTGAATGGGGCCAAAGAGGGTCTGGTTGTGCAGCGGCTTGGGGCCGATCACCTGATAATCCGCGCACAGCCGCTCGACCCACTCCGGCAGGGCAGCTTTGGGCATTACTTTGAAGCTCATGACGATGTACGCTCCATTCTACGGCAGGCTTCCGTTGTCGCCAGTGCGTAACCTGCCAATCGCCACTCAGACGGCTGCGCCCAGGCTCCCGCAGGAGCGCGCAACGCGGCCTGTTGTACCCAACCTCACAAAACGATTCCCCGCGCCACAATCGTGACCAGCCATTGGGCCAGCACCAGCAGCGTGCCATAGCGCCACCACAGGCCCACCGTCTGGTCGATGCGCAGGCGGGTGAAGAGCGCTTGCAGCCCCACCACCACCAACAGCAGGGCCAGCGTCTTGGCGAAAAAGAGCAACGGGCTGGCCACCCCGCCCAGGTAGAAGGCCGCCACCAGCGTCAGGCCGACCACCAGGGCAGCGCCCTTAGCCAGGTGGAAAAGGGCCAACCCCCGCCCGCTGTATTCCGTCAGCGCGCCGGCCACGATCTCGGTCTCCGCCTCCGGCGCGTCGAAGGGCGGCAGCTCCAGCTTGCCCATCAGCCCGACCAGCGCCACCAGGAAGCCAATCGGCTGGGTAAGCAACAGCAGGTGACCCTCGGCATAGGCCGTGACCTGGCTGATCTGCCAGCTCCCGGCGGCGATGGCCGGGCCGAGCAGCGCCAGCAGGAAGGGCGCTTCGTAGGAGAAGACCTGCGTCAGCGTGCGCGTGGCCCCCACCAGCGAGAAGCGGTTGATGGTGTTGGCCCCGGCCAGCCCCATGCACAGCGAGAGCAGGCTGAGCAGGTAAAAGGTCACGACCAGGTCGCCGGGGAAGCTGTAGGCGGGCGCGACACCCAGCAGGGGGACGTAGAGGGCCGCCGTCAGCACGCCGGCCAGCGCCACCAGGGGAAAGCCGACGAACAGCCGGGCGTCCACGCCGTCGGGGACCATCTCCTCCTTGGCCAGCAGCTTGATCACGTCCGCCAGCGGCTGGAACCAGCGCGGGCCGACGCGGTTCTGGAACTGCGCCAGCAGCTTGCGGTCCACCCACTCGTAGAACAGCCCCAGGGCCAGCAGAAACAGGCCGCCGGGGAAGCACAACAGGGCAACCAGATCACGCATGACGTTTTCCATGGTAATACTCGATTCCATACTGCCGCAGCGCCTCCCAGGTGAGCACCTGCCGCCCACCACCACCACGGTCCACCACCACCATGCGGTCGTTGCAGGAAAAGCAAGGGTCGATGCCGACCAGGATCATCGGCACGTCCGCCAGTTGGTGGCCGACGACCAGCTTGATCACCGAGGTCAGGTTGCAGACGGTGGGCGTGCGCACCTTGATGCGCTCCGGTGTGTCCGTTCCATTGCTCTTGATGTAGTAGAACAGCTCGCCGCGCGGCGCTTCCACCCAGCTTGTAGCCTCGCCTTCTCTGACCCGGCGGGGCATGCGCGTCGTGATCTCGCCCGGCGGCAGCCTGTCCAGAATCTCGCGGATCACGCGGTAACACTCGAACAGTTCCTTCAGGCGCACCACAAAGCGCGCCTCCAGGTCGCCCGCCGTCTCCACGACGACGTTGATAGGGAAGTCGGGGTAGGCGGCGTAGGGGGCTTCGTGGCGCACGTCGCGCCCCACGCCGGAAGCCCGCGCCGTCGGCCCCACCGCGCCCAGCACCTCGGCCTGCCGGCGCGTCATAACCCCCACGCCCCGCGTCCGCTGGAGGAACATGGTGTCGGTGGAGATCACCTCCAGGTAATGCCGGGTGCGCTCTTCCAGAAAGTCCAAGCCCTGGCGGATGGCGTCAGCCTGCGCCCCGTCCACGTCGCACTTCACGCCGCCCAGCAGGTTGGCGGAGTAGTTGACGCGGTTGCCGGTCAGCCCCTCCAGCAGGTCCATCACGGTCTCGCGGTCCCGCCAGCTATACATGAACAGGGTGTCGAAGCCCGCCTCGTGCGCGGCGACCCCGATCCACAGCAGATGGCTGTGAATGCGCTCCAGCTCCGCCACCAACTGGCGGATGGCCTGGGCGCGGGGCGGCACTTCCACCCCGGCCAGTTGCTCCACGCCCAGGCAGTAGGCCATGGCGTGAATATGCGAGCAGATGCCGCAGATGCGCTCCAGCAAATAGAGATTCTGCACCCAGTTGCGCGCTTCGGTAGCCTTCTCGATGCCCCGGTGAGCATAGCCCAGCCGCACGACGGCATTGGTGACCACCTCGCCATCGACCGTCAGCAGAAAATGGCCGGGTTCCTTGAGGGCCGGGTGCTGGGGGCCGATGGGGATGGTGAAGCGCTCGACCTCCTGGCTGGTCTCCATGGTGGTCATAGGCGACTCCTTCATGACTCCGGCGCAGTCAGCATAGCCGGGTCAAAATCCTTGCGCAGCGGATAAACGCCCTGCGGCCAGTCGTCCGGCAGGTAAAGGTGCTCCGGGGTGCGCAGGCCCACCACCCTCACCCCCAGCATCTCGCTCAGCTCGCGCTCGAATGGCTCCGCGCTGGGGATGATCTCCGAGAGCGTCGGCACGGCGGCGTTGTCGCGCGGCGTGCGCACCCGCAGTTGAATCACCGCCGGACCCACGCAGAAGTGGTAGATCACCTCGATCTCCCCGGCCTCCACGCCCAGGTCCACCCCGGAGATGGCGGTCAGGTAGCCCAGCCGCTTCACGCGCAGGCCGGTCACCGCCGGGACCAGGTCGTCCGGGCGCCTGAGGTAAACATCCAGCCGGTTGGGGATCGGCGTTTGAATCTCGCTGGCCCATTCCTGCACCAGCAGGCGGGCCGTCTCCAAAGTCGCGCTCACGTCCATCAGGCCTCTCCTGCGCTGCTCACAACGACCCGCCCGTTGGCGGATGGGCGCTCCGGCTCCGCCGCTGCCGGCGCGGGCTGCGCCAGGCTTTGCAGCAGCTTGACCACCCCGTCGATGATGGCCTCCGGTCGGGGTGGGCAACCGGGGATGTAGGCATCCACCGGGATCACCTGGTCAATGCCGCCCGCCACGTTGTAGCAGCCCTGAAAAGCGCCGCCGGAGAGCGCGCACGAGCCGACAGCAACCACAAACTTCGGTTCGTGCATCTGCTCGTAGATGCGCAGCAGCCGCTCCCGCGCCTGGCGGGTGACCGGCCCCGTGCAGATCAGCACGTCAGCATGGCGCGGGCTGCCCTTCAGCTTCACGCCAAAGCGCTCCAGGTCGTAGCGGGGCGTCAGCGTGGCCAGAATCTCGATGTCGCAGCCGTTGCACGAGCCACTGTTAAAGTGGATGACCCACGGCGAGTTGATCCGCGCCCAGGCCTTGATCTGTTCCAACACATGCTGCCAGACATTGCCGCTGTCGCTCATCCTGTTCCTCTCCTCTATCTCCTCTATCCCATCCCCCAAGCCTCAACCCAGAATCAGCGCCACCAGGGCCAGGATCAACCCCACCAGATAAACGCCGGTGACCAGTGTAAGGCCGGTGGTGCCCAGGACCAGCACGCCCAGGTGCAGAATGGCGAAGAACAGCGCCACCACGAAAAAGGGCCGGTAGCCGGGCGCGGCGGGCCGCGTGGGGGGCGCTTCGCCGCTGGAATAAACGCTGGATTTCATGGGCGTTACGCGGGCCGGGCCGGCCATAACCCGCCCCAGCGCATAAAGAACCCCGGCCAGCCCCAGATAGAGGATAAAAGCCAGCGGCGGACTGAGCAGTGATCCCATACTTAATTCTCCTGGATGATCCCTCGCTCTCAACAACCGAATGCGCCGCCCAGGGCCGCTACCTGCCGAAGACGGCCAGCAGCGCAGTGCCAGCCGGGCCGGTCAGCCAGCTCGCCAGGCCGGGCCACATGCCCAACGCCACCACCGCCACGGCCAGCACGACCAGCGGCACGCTCATTGCGGGGGGCAGGGGTTGGCCCGCCTGCACGGCAGCCGACGGCTCCCGGCGGTAGACGGCGTTGACCAGCGGCGCGTAGTAGGCCAGCGAAAGCACGCTGTTCAGAGCGGCAAAGACGACCAGCGCGTCGATGACCAGGTTGTGAGTCTGGAACCCGGCCACGAAGATCTGCCATTTGGACATAAACCCGGCCAGCGGCGGCAGCCCGCCCAGGCCCAGCACAGCCAGGCTGAGGGCCAGCGCCACCAGTGGATAACGGCGCGCTGCCCCGGCCAGGTCACCCACCGTCAGCGGCGCATGGCTGCCGGAGGCCAGGTGCAGCGCGTAGAGCAGCGCCCCGGCGGCCAAAAAAGCCAGCCCCTTCATCAGGCCGTGGTTCACCAGGTGGAACAGCCCACCCTGCGCCCCGGCGGCCTCGCCCGCGTAGGCGGCGATGCCCAGGCCCACCAGCATATACCCCACGTGGCTAAGGCTGGAATAGGCCAGCAGCCGCTTGACCTGCGTCTGGCGCAGGGCCATCAGGTTGCCCACCAGCATGTTGAGCGCGCCAAAACCCATCAGCAGCGGCCCCCAGGTGACCGTGACCGCCGAGAGCGCGCCCAGCGAGCGCAGCATGGCTACCAGCCCGGCCTCGATGACCACGCCGGAGAGCATGGCGCTGATCCCGCTGGGGGCCTGCGCGTGGGCGTCCGGCAGCCAGGTGTGCAGCGGGACCAGCGCCGCCTTCACGCCGAAGCCAATGGCAAACAGCGCCCCGGCGGCCAGCAGCGCCGGAGCAGAGGCATCTGCGGCTGCCGCCCGGATCGCCTCCAGATCGAGCGTGCCGGTCTGCGAGAGCACCAGCCCAATGCCCAGCAGCACCAGCACCGAACCCGCCGCGCTCTGCATCAGATATTTGATGCCCGCCTCCAGCGAGGTTGGTTGCTCCCGGTAGAAGGCGACCAGCAGGTAGGAGGAGACGGCCATCGCCTCGAACCACACCCACAGGTTGAAGAGGTCCCCGGCAAAACCGAGGCCGATCATCACGCCGACCATCGCCACCAGCATGGCATGGTATTTTTCCTGCCCGGCCTCCCCGGCCATGTACGGCCCGGAATAGAGGGCCACCAGCGTGCCCAGGCCCAGCGCCACGGCGGTCAGCAGCAGCCCCAGGCCGTCCAGGCGCAGCGTGACCGTGCCGACGACATAGTCCTGCGGCCCCCCGGCAGCAAGCTCGCCCGCGGCCAGCGCAAAGGGCACCCAGGCCAACAGCAGGGCGGCCAGCCCCACGCCCTGCATGAGGGCCATCTGGCCCGTCCGCCTGCCCATATGACCGGCCAGGTAGACCAGCGGCGAGGCCACCAGCGGCAGCACAATCAACCAGATAAACGCAGGCGTGTCCATGTGTCTAGGCCCCCCCTGCCAGGATGGCGAGCAGAATCACCAGCGCGCCGACGATGCCCACCACGTTCCAGTTGAGCTGCCCGGTCTGCGTCCGGCGCAGCAGCCCGGCAGCGCCCACCGTCACGGCGACGATCTGGCGGTTCACCCACTCAAAGCCGAAGCTGTTGGCGGCCAGCCAGGCCAGCGGCTCCAGCGAACGGGCCAGCCCGGCCAGCCTGTCGCGGGCCTGCCAGGCGGCCAGGCCCAGGGCCACCACAGCCAGCGCCACCCAGGTCGCCGGGGCAGTGACGATCTCCCTGACCACCGCCAGCGTCTCCTCCGCCTCCAGGTGGTGGAAGGGCAGGCTTCGCTCCAGCAGATGGCTGAACGGCCCGGCCAGCAGCCAGGATGTCAGCGTGCCCACGGCCAGCAGGCCCAGCGAGATTCGCATGGCCAGCGGCGCGTCGTGGGCGTGCTCCGCGCCGCGCGGCTCGCCGTAGAAGACCAGCCACACCATGCGCAGCGTGTACAGCGCCGTGATGCCCGCCCCCAGCAGCATGACCAGATAGGCCCACAGCGGCCCGTGCTCCAGCCCGCCTTCCAGCACCAGCTCCTTGCTGAAGAAGCCGTTGGCAACGGGCAGCCCGGCCAGCGCCAGCGCCCCAATGACAAAAACCGTGCGCACATAGGGCATCTGCCTGCCCAGTCCGCCCATCTGGCGCATGTCCCGCGTGCCCACGGTGTGGATCACCGCGCCCGCGCAGAGGAAGAGCAGCGCCTTGAACACCGAATGGCTGAGCAGGTGAAACTGGCTGGCGAAGACCGCGCCCGTGCCCACGGCGTAGACCATGTAGCCGAGCTGGCTGACGGTGGAATAGGCCAGGGCGCGCTTGAAGTCGGTGGCGACCACGGCCATGATCGCCGCCAGCAGGGCAGAGAGCAGCCCCACCACGATCACCGCCGTCGCCCAGCCGGGGACCCCCGCAAAGGCCGGATAGAAGCGGGCCAGCAGGTACACCCCGGCGTTGACCATGGTGGCCGCGTGAATCAGGGCACTGACCGGCGTCGGCGCTTCCATGGCGTCCGGGAGCCAGGTCTGGAAGGGGACCTGGGCAGACTTGGCCGCTGCCGCCGCCAGAAAACCGAAGGCGATGAGGGCCAGCGTGGTGGCGGGCAGGGTCTCTGCCCGCGCCAGAAAGGTGCTGATCTGGTAATCGCCGAAGTGGGCAAAGGCCAGCAGCGCCCCGGCCAGCAGGCCCACGCCGCCCAGGCTGGTGACGACCAGCGCCTTAATGCCGCCGGCCACCGCTTTGGGATCGTCGTTGTGAAAGGAGATGAGCGCGTAAGAGCAGAACGCCGTGACTTCCCAGAACAGGAACATCAGCAGCATGCTGCCGGAGAGCACCAGCCCGACCATCGCGCCGATGAAGAGCAGCACCAGGGCGTAGTAGCGGCCCAACTGCGCCTCGCCCTGCATGTAATCATGCGAGAAGATGACGGCCAGGCTGCCGACGATGGCGGCCACGGCAGCCAGGAAAACCCCCAGCCCGTCGGGGACCAGGGTGAAGCTGCCGAAGATGCCGCCCAGCGGGATGGTCAGCGCCGCCGTGTCGGAGGCGTAGAACAGCAGGGCCGCCGACGCGATCCCCGCCGCCGCCGAAAAGCCGGCGGCCAGCAGATGTTGGGCGCGGGGGCGCGTGTCACCCACCAGCCAGACAACCACCGCCCCCAGCCAGGGCAGGCCAATCGTGAGCAACATCAATGCGGTTACCATCGTTTACCCTCGCAGCCTGGAGAGGTCACGGACATCCAGCGAGCCGGTCCGCCGCCGGACCTGGACGGCCAGGCCCAGCCCCACCACGGCGACCACCGTGTCGGCGACGATCACCGTCACGGCCAGGCTCTGGCTCAGGTTGAGCGCGTCGCTGGCACTCCCGGCAGCCACCAGCCCCAGCAGGGCCGCCTTGACCAGAATTTGCAGCGCCACCACCAGCCGAATCAGGTTGCGCGTGATCAGCAGGCCGTAGAACCCCACGCCCAGCAGCCCCAGCACGCCGACTATGAGCAGGTTCAGCGGCGAAAGGTTCATGTCAGTTCTCTCTCCTGTTCCTCTTGCTCTTCAGGAACCTCTTCGCCATCCATCCCCAGCGCCTGCTGCTGAAGCGCCAGCAGCTCGCGGTCGCGCCGGGCCATGACCTCTTCTGCCAGGGTAGGTTCCAGGGGAGCCTTGGCCTCGGCCAGCAGACCAAGCAGGCCCAGCACTCCGGCGAAGATCAGCACCACCTGCACCAGCACATCCAGGCCACGCTGCTGCCACAGCACCGTAGTGAAGGCAGGCTCGGCCTCCGGCGCTTCCCTGGTCTCCAGTGGCAGAAGCAGCCAGCCCAACAGGAGCACGGCCAGGAGAACCAGCCCCCAGGCCAGCGACCGGGGCAGCAGCGGACGCCGGCTGACAGCCTCCTCCCCGGCCACGCTGATGGCGAACACGAAGAGCACGGTCACCAGCCCCGCGCCCACGCTCAGCTCGATCACGGCCACCTGGTACGCACCCAACAGGTAGAACACCAGGGCCAGCGTCGCGCTGACGCCCGCCAGCCACAACGCGGAGATGAGCAGGCGTTCGGCCCGGACCGCCTGAACGGCGCAGAAGATCGCCGCAGTCACCAGAAATGCATGGATCACCATACGACCTCCCAGACGCCTGAGGCCTACCCGCCCAGGCGCGTCACCCCCCTAACGGGTGACCCTCTGCCCACCACTGCCACCCAGGCAGCAACCATGGCAGCGCTACAGGCGCGCCATCACGATGTCCAGGGTCTCGATGCTACAGGATATGTAGCGATGCAGGGAAGAACAGTGACCTGTTAACCTGCTCGGACTGTCAGCTTCTCGGCAACAAGATGACGTTGCTTCTCAAAGCCTGTAGCAAAGCAACGTTGCCGGTTGGGTGTAACCTGTTTCACCCTTGATGCTACCGGGTTTCTGGGGCGGAGATAGTGCATTTTGTCACAAACTGCTATCCCAAGTATCCCCCCCCTTCATCCCGCCAGGGCAGCGGGCCAGGTCACCGCGCCGTTGGCTCAGTGGCCCTGCCGGGCAACCCTTAAGGAGGCGCGCCAAACCACGAGGATCATCACTACCGGGTCTGGAGACAACCTGTGTACAATGCGAGGGAATCAGGGGTTTGGGCGGCCCTGGACGGCGCGCTCGGCCCCCTTCGACCTGCTTCCTCCCACCACAGAAACCCATGCGGAGGCCCCGCCCTCCCAGGAGATCATGCGCAATGTCCACGCCTATCGGAAAATCGCTGCGGCTGGCCGAGTTCTGGCGGGAAGGCCAGCGCAGCCTGCTGGTCGATGCCACCCTGCCCGCCGCGCTCGGCCCCCTGCCCGGCCTGGAAGCGCCCGCCCGCCTGGTGGAGAGCCTGGCCCCCCTGGCCGACGGGTTGATCCTCAACCCCGGTCTGGCCGAACGCCACGCAGGGCGTTTTGGCGGCAGGCTGGGGGCGGCTCCCCTCGTGCGGCTGGACTGGACCAACGTCCACCGGCCTGCGGACTTCGCCCTGCCGCCGCGCAGCCCCCAGCGGGTCATGCTGGCCACGCCCACCGATGCGGTGCAGATCGGGGCCTGCGCGGCGGTAGTCAGCCTGCTGCTGGGCTACGACGAGGACTTCGAAGCCCACAACATCCAGTCCATCTCCTTCGCCTCCAGGGAATGCACCCGCGTCTCGCTGCCCCTGCTGGCCGACGTGCACCTGACCGGGCCGAAGATCGACCCGGCCCGCTTCGACAGCGCGGTGGAGCTGGGCGTGTCTTTCATGGTGGAGGCCGGGGCAGACGGCGTCTTCCTGCCGCTGCCCGGTCCCCAGGCCCTGCGGCTGCTGCTGGACTTTTCCTCAGTGCCCCTTTTCATCCGGCTGGACACGGCGGCCCATCTGGAGGAGCAGCGTCAGGCATTGCAAGGGGCGCTGGAGGCCGGCGTCGCCGGATTGGTGGTCGGCAGCCACGCCCTATCCCGCGCCGATGAGGCGCTGGCCCAGGCCAGGGCGCTGTTGGAGGGGAAAGCGAAGGTGGCCCCATGAACGGCGGCAAACAGCACCGGCTGTACCGCATCCTGAATCCCCAGGATGGGCGCGCCGTCTGCGTGGCCGCCGACCACGGCTGGATGAGCGACTTCACGCCCAACGTGGCCGAGCTGCGGCGCATCGTGGGCCAGGTTGTGGAAGGCGGCGCGGACGCCATCCTGCTCAGCCTGGGGCAGGCCCAGCGGCTGGGCCACCTGCTGCGCGGGCGGGAGGCTCCCGCCCTGCTCATCCGCGCCGACTGGATGAACATGCCCCGCCTGGGCGGCTCCAACGTGGCCAACGCCGTCCCCCAGCAGGAGCTGCGCCACCTGGCTGTGGCCACGGCCCAGGACGCCCTGGACCTGGGCGCTTCGGCCATCACCATCTACCTCTTCCTCGGTTTCGACGACGAGACCGAGGCGCGCAACCTGGAAACCTGCGCCGCCTTCGCCCAGGAGTGCCGCCGCATCGGGCTGGTGTGCATCATCGAGCCGCTGGCGGTGGGGGCCTCGGTGACGGGGGCCAACATCGTGGAGGTGCTGACCACCGGCGCGCGCATGGCCGTGGAGGTCGGCGCGGACATGCTCAAGATACCCTTCACCGGCGACATGGCGAGCTTCCGACGCCTGATCGAGGCGGCGGGCGTGCCCGTCCTGGCGCTGGGCGGGGCGCGGTCCAGGCGGGAGCGTGACGCGCTGGAGCTGGTGGCGGAGGCGCTGCAAGCGGGCGGGGCGGGGACCGTCTTTGGGCGCAACGTGACCAAAGCGCCGGACCCGGCCCAGATGGTGCGGGACCTGGTGGCCATCGTCCACCACGGCCAGACCGTGGACGCGGTGCTGGGGGCGCAGAAGCCCGCCACCATCCGCCTGAAGGGCCTGGCCGAGCGCTGCACCGGCTGCCTGCTCTGCGAGGTTCAGTGCAGCCAGGTTCACGGCTTTGGCGGCAACCCGCTCTACGCCACGGTCCGGGTCTACAGCCCGTCGCCGGAGCGGGCGCTCAAGCGCCGCTGGCTCTACACGCCCCGCCACTGCACCCTGTGCAACATCTGCGTGGAAAAGTGCCCGCAGGGCGCGCTCTACGTGGCCGACGGCATGGTCAGGCTGCGGGAGGAGCGCTGCGACGCCTGCTACGTGTGCGTGGAAGAATGCCCGCTGGGGGTGATCGCCTTCCACGACGACCATCCTATCTTCTGCGACCTGTGCGGCGGCGACCCGGCCTGTGTCAAATACTGCCCGGAGGAAGCCATCGTGATGCTGGAAGGGGAGGGCGGCCATGGGGCTTGAGCAACGAGGCTACGCGGGCCAGGTGCTCTATGTTGACCTCGATCCCTTTGAGACCCACAGCGAGCCGCTGCGCCAGGACGTGGCCGCGCTGCTCCTGGGCGGGCGGGGAGTCGCCACCTGGCTGTGGCACAGCCACCAGTCGCCCGGCGCGGACCCCCTGGGGCCGGATAACCTGCTGATCATCGCTACCGGCCCGCTGACCGGCACCCCCGCCCCCACCAGCGGGCGCTTTGGCCTGCTGACCAAAAGCCCGGCCAGCGGGGGCATCCTGGATAGCTACTGCGGGGGGGCCTTTGGGCAGGCGCTCAAGTTCGCGGGCTACGATTTCCTGGTGGTGCGGGGGGCCGCGCCAGAGCCGTCGATCCTGGTCATCCAGGATGACGCCGTGTGGCTGGAACCCGCCGGGGAGCACTGGGGCGGGACCATCGGCCCCACCGAGCGTGCGCTGCGGGCGCGCTATGGCCGCCATGCAGAAGTGCTGCTCATCGGCCCGGCGGGCGAATGGGGGTCCTGGCTGGCCGGGGTCTTCAACCGGGAGCGGGCGGCGGCGCGCGGCGGGGGCGGCGCGGTGATGGGCAGCAAGCGGCTGAAGGCCATCGTCGTGGGCGGCAGCGGCGGCGTGCAGGTGCACGACCCGGAGCGCTTCGACGAGGGGCTGCGGCTGGCCTACCGCGCCCTGCGCATGAGCAGCCCCATCACGCGGCTGGGCACGCACGGCACCGCCAACATCCTGGAATTGATCGACGTGGCCGGGGCGCTGCCCACGCGCAACTTCCAGGCCGGGCAATTCGAGGAGGCCGAGGAGCTTTACGGCGAGCGCTGGCGCGAGGAAGTCTGGTCACAGGACGTGGCCTGTTGGGGATGCCCCATCCATTGCAGCAAGATCGCCAAGCGCGCCGACTACATGCTGGATGGCCCGGACTACGAGACGATCTACAGCTTTGGCTCCTGTTGCGGCATCAGCGACCGCTGGGCCATTGTGGAGGCCAACCACATCTGCGACGAATACGGCCTGGATACCATCAGCGCCGGGAACGTGATCGCCTTCGTGATGGAGATTTACCAGCGCTATTACGTGACCAGCGATGACCTGGACGGCATCACCCCCCTCTGGGGCAACAGCGAGGCCATGCTGGCCCTGCTGGGCAAGATGGCGCGCGGCGAGGGCTTCGGGCGGCTGATGGGCCTGGGCGTGCGCGAGCTGAGCAGGCGCTACCCCGGCAGCGAGGCCTTTGCCATGCAGGTCAAGGGCCTGGAGATGCCCGCCTACCACCCCAACGCGGCCAAGGGCATGGCCCTGGGCTACGCCGTCAGCGAGCGGGGGGCCTGCCACCTGCACGGCGCGCCCCTGGTGGAGCTGTTGGGGGGCGCCGACCCGCTGACGGAGGAAGGCAAGCCCGCCCTCTTCCGCATCTACCAGTCAGAAAAGGCGGTCATCGACTCGGCCATCCTGTGCTACTTCACCCACTTCGGCATGAGCCTCAAGGAGTTATGGCAACTGGTGGTCCCCGCCACCGGCTGGGACTACCCCACCCCGCGCGACCTGGAGCGCGTGGGGGAGCGCATCAGCACGCTGGCCCGCCTGTGCAACATCCGCGAGGGGCTGGGCCGCGCGGACGACAGGCTGCCGGCGCGGGCATTGCGCGAGCCGATGCCCTCCGGCCCGGCGCAGGGCCAGGTGGTAGACCTGGAGCCAATGCTGGACGCCTACTACCGCCTGATGGGCTGGGACGAGCAGGGCAATCCGTCGGCGGCCCGCCTGCGCGAGCTGGGGTTGGATGCGCTGCTGAACGGCCACGCCAGCCCTTGAGCCACGTCAGGGGCATCGGAAGCCCCAGGGGAAAACACGACACACGCCGCAGGGCGCACTCCCACGGCGTGTGTCGCTCCAACTGCCACCTGCCCGCTCAAAGAGGGAGGAAAGCTCAATCTGTTGAGGGCTGCTCCACGTCGAAGGCCTCGGCGATCTCCTGGCCGTCGTGGTTGTTGGCAACGGCCTCCTCCGCGCCGACGATAAAGCCCACGATCTCGTCGGTGGTGGTCTCGGCTGTCTTGCGCTCGGCCACCAGCCTGCCGCGCCGCAGGACGATGATGCGGTCGGTGACGGCGAAGATGTCGTACATGGTGTGGCTGATGATGATGACCGGCACGCCATGCTCGCGCAGCGTGCGGATGAGCCGCAGCACCTTGCGCTGCTCCGGCACGCCCAGGTTGTTGGTCGGCTCGTCCATGATCACCATCTTGGCGTCCCAGTACACGGCGCGGGCGATGGCCACCGCCTGCCGCTGGCCGCCGGAGAGCAGGTCAATGCTCTTGGTCAGCGAGGGGATGTGGATATCCAACTGGTCCAGCACTCTGGCGGATTCGCTGAGCATGCGCGCGTCATCCAGGGTGCGCACCAGGCCGCCCAGGCGTTGCCGCTTAAGCTCCCGACCCAGGAAGATGTTGGCCCCCACGTCCAGGTTCCCGGCCAGCGCCAGGTCCTGGTAAATGGTCTCAATGCCCAGGTCGCGGGCATAGCGGGGGTCGAAGTGCTCGATCTGCTGGCCCTGGAAGAAAATATGGCCCTCGTCCGGCACGTAGACGCCGGAGATCATCTTGATGAGGGTGGACTTGCCCGCGCCGTTATCCCCCACCACTCCCAGCACCTCGCCGGGGTAAAGCTCCAGGCTGACGTGATCGACGGCGGTCAGGCCGCCGAAGCGCTTGACCAGGTTCTCTACCTTCAGCAGGGGTTCCATGGCCGCTATTCTCCTTCCATCACCCGGCTGCGCGCCTGGTCCACCATCACGGCGACCACGACCACCACGCCCACCGCAATGAACTGCCAGAAGGGGTCCACCGCCATGCTGACCAGCCCGGTTTGCATCACGGCGATGATCAGCGCGCCGACGATGGTCCCTGTGAAAGTGCCCACGCCGCCGAACAGACTGGTGCCGCCGATGACGATGGCGGCGATGCTCATCAGCAGCGCCTCCTCGCCAGCCCGGTACGATCCCCCGGCAAAGCGGGCCGTGTAGACGATGCCGCCCAGGCCGGAGGTGAAGGCCGAGAGCATGTACAGCATGATGGTGTGGCGGTCCACACGGATACCCGCCCGCAGGGCCGCCTCCGGGTTGCCGCCAATGGCGTAGGTGTGCCGCCCGAATTGGGTGCGGGAGAGCACCCAGTGGCAGATCAGCAGCGTCACCAGCGCGATCAGCACCGGGTAGGGGATGATGCGCACCAGCGTGCGCAGCTCCTCCTGGGCCAGGTCCTCCGGCTTGTTCAGGAAATAAAGCTGCCCCCGCGCGATGTACAGCAGAGACTCGTTGCCCAGCGCGCGCAGGCCGGGCGGCAGGTTAGGGACCACGTTGCCGCCGGAGAGGATCAGCGCCGCGCCACGGACGATGAAGCCCATCCCCATCGTGGCAATGAAGGCCGGGATGCGCACTTTGGCGATCAGGATGCCGTTGACAAAGCCCGGAATCAGCGTCACCAGCAAACCGGCCACGATCCCGGCGACAATGGCCAGCATTTCGTCCCCGTTGCCGGCGTACAGGTCGCGCATCACCACAGCGCCGGTCACCGAGGCCAGCCCCACCACCCAACCCGTTGACAGGTCGATGCCGGCGGCGATGATCACAAAGGTTTGCCCCAGCGCCATCAACAGCACATGCGACGCCGCCGTCAGGACGTTCATCGAGCTACGGACGCTGAAAAAGCCCGGCCCGAAGATCGAAAAGAAGATCACCAGCCCCAACAAGAACAGCCAGGGCCACACACGCCAGACGAGCTGGATCATCCGTTGCCTGGCGGCAAGAGGGCTTTCCTCCAAACCGGGCAGTTCCATTTCCCGCTTACCGGCACTTTCCACAGCCATAGACAGACTCCCAAGCATTGAGCAGGCAGGGCAGGCAAGGTGGCGGGGTGAGGCCCGGCGGCCCCACCCCGCCATTCACGGTTATCCTCTCAGTCAGAGGTGTAGAAGAAACGCGAGATCTCCGGATCGTCCATGTTGTCGCGTGTGATCACGGCGTACCCCGTGGGGATGCGCGGCGGGATGCTGGCCACGCCACGCAGATAGGCATTGCCCATGGCCACGGCCAGGAAGCCCATGTCCGCTGGCTTCTGGGCGATGACCAGGGAGACGGTGCCCTCCCGCAACTGCTCAATGGCGAACTCCGTCGCGTCGAAGGCCACCACCTGCACCTCGCCACCCAGCCCGGCGTTGATCACCGCCGTCCCAGCCCCCTGCGCGCTGAACACGTTCGTCCCAAACACCCCCGCCAGGTCCGGATGCGCCTCCAGCACCGCCGCCGTCTGCTCCGCCGCCACCGCCGCGTCGTCCCCGTTGTAGTCCACCCCGATCAACTCGATGTCCGGGTACTCCGCAATGCACTCCCGGAACCCTTCCTCCCGCTGGTCCGTCGTCGAGATCCCCTGCACCACGTTCTGCACGTAGACCTTCCCCGCTCCGCCTATCGCCTCGGCCAGCGCGTGGGCCGCAATGCAGCCCCCCTCCACGTTGTCCGACCCGATGTATGACAGCGGGAACGTCACCGGCCCGTTGGCGTAGTCCCCATCTCCAATGAACGTGTCCACCGTCAGCAGCGGTATCCCGGCCTCGTACACCCGCTCCAGCGGCGCGATCATCTGGTCCTTGTCCACCGGGGCCAGGAACATGAAGTCCAGGTCCCCTCGCGCCACCAACTGCTCCACCATCGGCGTCTGGATCGTCACGTCCCACTGGTCCGGAACCTGCACGATCAGCTCGGTCCCGAAGAGGTCGGCAGCCTGGCGCGCGCCACGCTCCATGGTCTGGTAGAACGGATCGATCACCCCGGCCACCATGGCGAACGTCACGTCGAGCGGCGGCTCCGGCTCCCCGATCTCGCTGGAGTAGAAGTAGCGGGAGATCTCTGGATCGTCCATGTTGTCGCGTGTGATCACGGCGTACCCCGTGGGGATGCGCGGCGGGATGCTGGTCACGCCGCTGAGGTGAGCGATTGCCATCTCAACGGCCAGATAACCCATATCATACGGCTTCTGGGCGATGACCAGGGAGACGGTGCCCTCCCGCAACTGCTCAATGGCGAACTCCGTCGCGTCGAAGGCCACCACCTGCACCTCGC